>ERZ773150.838-NODE-838-length-29870-cov-3.846252_pt1 | contig 29870 bp, 20 predicted proteins | sample MGYA00580845_ERZ773150 | MGnify/ENA primary metagenome ERZ773150 (study PRJEB29015, sample SAMEA2737848) | human gut metagenome | biome: human gut; feature: human-associated habitat; material: faeces | place: China | collected 2012 ...
GCACAAGGGGGCAGAATCGCTTGGTTTTAGGGGGCAGCTTACACTGGATTTTCCACCGCTCTTGTCTGCAAAAAGCAAAGGAGAACTGTAAGCAAACACAGGCATTTTTTCGACTACGCATTCTATACCGACACGACTGTATATTTTCTCCAACTCCCCGCGTAAAGCCTCAAACTCATCCAGATCATTAGCCACCGGAACGATCTTTACCTTTATCCGGTATGACGGATAGCTCACGATAAGCAACTTACCCAGATTATAATAACTGCCACCCGGTTTCGGGTAAAGCGCATAAAGCTCCTGACCGTCGTTCGCATTACCCCCACCAGGTTTAAAACATACCTCCCCGTGGTCTTGTCAAACTTTTCCCGCTTGAATTCTGTACCCGACCGGGTTTTAAAAATCACTTTATCAGGATCGACGGAAGGATCGTGAATCGTGATCACAGGTACCACTTGTCCCTCTTCATCCAAAAAAATCAATTTGGTGGGAATACGACAATCAATACAAAGTTTCAAAAAACTTAACGGTAAAAGGCCCAATGGATGTCAGGTACCCGGTCATCTTTTAATAGTAATTTCACAGCCGCTAATTTTTTTCCATTCACAAGTTTGGCTTCATATAATTCATCGTAAATACGATAAATTACTTTCTCGTCCTGAATCAATACTACTTCACTATCAGCCTGCTTCGTTTCCAATTCAAAATAAACACCGGTTGAAGGATTATAGAAATACAGTATTCCCGGAGCATACATACCCTCATAACGAATGGCAGGAGATAATCCAGTGGCCCGATCTCGCCATAAAGAAGAACCGGGAAGCGGTTTATTTAACAAAGATTTACTATCATCCCCGATATAACCACACAACCAATCTGAAAAGCCGCGGATACGAGGTAAAGTTCCAGTAATTATTTTTTCTATCCATTTCTTATTTTTTTTATCATATATAAAAAGAGGAACACTACCTAATTTATTTATGCCATACCGTTCATTACCACTTACCAAAAAGTAATTATTATTATTAACACAAATCAGTTGTCTTGCATAAGTTTCAAATCTGAATTTTTCAGGTAATTCATAGGGAAAACAAGGACGCTTAGAACGATCGCCCGTCACTAAAATTTCCAAATAACCATCTTCTTTCCGGCTATAACTTAATATATAATCAGAACCAACACCTTCCCCGCCAATATATCCTGTCAAATAAATATTTTTATATAACTGTAAATCAATACTATCACTATATTTTAAACTATTGATCTCATAACCATTATATAATAATTTTTTTATAGGTCTTCTTTGAATAAAATCAATCGCAACCAGTAAAAAATCAGGTAATTTCAATAAAAAATTATTATCAGTAGCAGTGATCCCACAATCGGGTTTTCCTACCGATACTCGCCTTAACTCCATATTAGTGATATTAAACACCAAAAGACTATCATAAGGTTGTTCCTGTCGCCAGCTATTACTTTTCATCAAAGTAAAATAACCTAACTCCACATACATCTTAATATTGCTTAACTGCTCTTCTGATCCGCACAACTGGAGATGCCGGATTAAAGCTGAGGAATCTCTGTCATATCTCCACAAAACAGATTCAAACAGATCATCTGTTCTTGTTAAAGGATGACCGGTAATAAAATACAATTCCTTGTTTGATTGCCCGCAAACAACAAAATTGAAAAAAGTAAATATTAAAATTAAAAATGTCTTCATATTCCACGATTTTAATTATTCATTCTGATTACCAACTGCTTCTACGTAATTATGATTTTTACTATTCAAGCGATTCAATTGCCAAAAGGGTTTTAGTTCTTCATCATCAGGAACAACTAATTGATAATAAAAACCCCGACTATTCCCATTATAGGATTTTACCCACATTGCATCCATAAAAGAATACAATCCGATATCCAATAGGCCCCAATCAAAATTGAAATGAGGACTCGAAGCATGCGTAAAAGTAACCCGCCCTTCCATCTGATCACTATAACCAGAGACCGAATCTGTTGGATTTTTTGCATACCATTTCTCTAATTCTTCCTCATATTCTACAATCTTACTCTTCGTCATCCCTTTCTTCTCTCCCGTCAAAAATGCATAACCAACCTTTAAATTCTCCTTCCAATTCCATAAAGCTTCCGCAGAAGGACGATATTTTCCATCACGGTGCAATTCTCCACAAGAACTATTCAATACATCCAGCTGCATCAGCCCCCAGCCATGAGGTGTGCCCCAATTGGGACAACCAACGCTGCTTGTCCACGCACTGCCATATTTCGTTCCAGGATTAAATTGACGATACTGAGATTCCTGACGAATCAAACGCGTCAAAAACCAGGTTTCTGTTGAATAACCTTCCTGAAATCATATAAAACATTCATATTAATAATTTAAGTAATATGTTTGTAATTTAGGTTTGGTCTCTATCATTAATCTATCTTAGATCCATGCCAATCAAAGGGAAAGTCAATCCAAATTTTCCTTCAAAAATTAATTTACCATTCAGGTCAAGCTTAGACATTATATAATTAAAACATATTGTAATCCTTTAGCAAAATCATGAGTTTTTGCTGAACCGAATCTTAATCTCTGTTCGACATTGTAAATATTCAAATTAGCATAGAAATAGATTTATAAATCGAAATTAGCAGCTTTCAGTACATCTAAAATTTAGCCCAATAATTACTTTTTGATATTTACCAAAATCACTAATACGAAAAAACATCCACCTATTATAATTATCTGATTCCAAAATAAAATCATAATTTATGCGTTCTACTACATCCACCCTGCTCACCGTTTCTCCCGCATCCAGCCGGCTTTCAAAAGTAAGTGTACAGCCTTTGAACTCATCCGAATGCTCAAGGATATAACGCTGAACCCAGCGCTCACCTTCTGCAAAAATTATTCTTCTGCAAAAATATGGAGTGTTTTATCCGTATCTAAAATATAAAGACGACCATTATGGTAAGAAAGATCAGTTATTTTTACTCCATTTGAAAAATTCAGATCAACTACAAATTCGATCTTATGGGTATGTAGATTTATTAGACCAAACTTACAATCCGCAGAATTGCTATAAAAGTAAAGACCATTCGGAGATAGACATCCCTTCCTAGCCGGAAATACTTTATATTTTTCTATTTCAGAGGACAATCTTTCATAAACTAATATTTTCCCATTTTTGACATCAATTACCTGAAATAAATTTCCTCCTATTCCATATAAATAACCTTTTTCTAAATCTTGTACATACAAATAACGGGCATCTTCTATACTCCATTTTTCTTCCCCTGTCCTTGCGTCAAGGCCAAGCAAACGGTATTCTTCCAAAGGCTTGATCTCCAAAGAAACAATCAAAGTATCCTTATAATAATAAATAAATCTGGATATCGGAGGATTTTCAAAATGCAACGTGTTCAAAACTTCGCCGTTCAGAGCATCGATAAAATCAATATATTTTAAAGAGGTGTCAGTAATATACAAATGCCTTCCTACATTCAATACTCCTACTCGTTTCCGAAAGATATTAGTCCACTGAATATCATTACTAGCTTCTTTATAAAAAGATACTTTTACTTCATCTCTATCCCAATCATATTTTGTTTCTATAAAGTAATCATTAAATAATATAACAAAACCTCCTCCTAAGGAAGGCCGATAAAGAATAAAAGTTTCTGTTTTATCATCATATGTATACAAATCATGATTATATAAATAGATCCGGCCCTCTAATATATCTATTGTATAAATCCCTCCCACATTCACTTTATGAAGAAGACGATAATTATCAGCAGAAAAAAATAAATACTCATCTTGTTCATTACATACTATTATCTGATCCTTATAAAAGAATGGACCATAGGTAATATCCTTTAATTCATATATTTTTTTCATACCTATTTTATTTGAAAAATTAAATCAAAGTTTTTATTTATAAAATTTATGAAACCCTCTTTTGTTTGTTGTTCTTTCAAAGTTACCCACTTTACAATAATTTTTCGATTTATTTCAACCTTTTCCAACTCCCTTAAAAATACCTCCTTATCCAACCTGGAGATCTTACTCCCATCAAAATACCATTTGATCTGATCCAAATTATCCGCAATCTCTAAATCTTTTAAAAATTGCTTAGCAAAATTAGAAGGAGGAAGATTCTTTACAGACTTAAATTCATAATAAATCATATCTTCGCCAAAACTTACTACAACATCCACCCTCCTCACCGTTTCTCCCGCATCCAGCCGGCTTTCAAAAGTAAGTGTACAGCCTTTGAACTCATCCGGATGCTCAAGGATATAACGCTGAATCCAGCGCTCACCTTCTGCAAAAATTATTCTTCTACAAAAATATGACAACTCGAATTACAGAGGGTAAAGAGGAGCCCACAAAGTATTCATTTCCAGAATTGTACACATCTAATTAACCAATATATTCCTTACCACCCTTCAAAAACCTGACATCATCTTCCAAACTCAAAACCTTTTCCCCAATCACTTCGCTCCAATGCAAAGGACGCTATATCCCCCGGTTATTAAAATGGGCTATTTCCACCTCAAGATTTGTATATAAAGCCACTTCGCCGGCAACATGCCTGATTTTAATAGTTCTTACATAATTGTAATTAACTTGATTCATTATTTATAGTTTCCCCAGTATGTAGGAATAATCAACCAATCCTCCCCTTTTAATATTTTTAAAAGTTTACTGTCAGTTTTTTTGTAAAAAAACATAAAAAATGAATTAATCTTTTCATCGAAAGTTTTACCAAAATAATTTTCGATATATCCAACCTCAATTCCTCTTAATTGCAAATAATCATTTACACTTAAATACGCCTGCAACTTTCCATTATTATATTTATTAATTTGAATAAAAACAGTCGATTTATTAATAATATCTCTATTAGGATACTGTATATAATGAACAAACTCAATAATTATTTCAAAATTGATTTTATAGTTATACCACTTTTGTATATATGTATAATAAAAAAAACCCTCAATTTCATCATGCCTTTCTACAGAACTTGCAGAAGGTAGATAATCTAAATGTAACTTTTTCAAGTAAGATGAAAAAATCAACTTAACTTGTTTTAAAATTTGTTCTTTATTCATTTTATTTGCCAAAAATTGTTTTTTTCTCTATTGCGTAAAAAGCACTAAAACCATTATAACTATCATTTTTTAATGGTATATCTCCCAAATCTATAACAGTATAACTTTCTTCTACTAATTTTTGCGCCCATTTTTTATTTAATTGGAACATCTTTGTTTTAGCTAATTCTTCATTATTTAAATAACGACCGAGTTGAATTGATAGTTTTCTCATCTCTCGTTCTGCTAATTGGAAGTTATTCAGCCAATCATCGCTTAATGAAAGTGGATCAAATATTTCAACATTATCATATCCCCTTTGAATCAAATCCATATAGGCATCTTTAACACCTTTCATATTCTCATTACCCATCGAACGCCCTATTATGGCAATTTTATCACTCCTTCCAACTTTTACACGTTCAATGGCAATAGTTCCAATTTTATCCCCAACCACAAATTTAGGTAAAACCCAAACACAAGTATTATTATTTCGATATAATACTAACCTGCCCGAAAACTCTTTCCCATCCTTCAAGAACCTGACATCATCTTCCAAACTCAAAACCTTCTCCCCAATCGCTTCTCCCCAATGCAAAGGACGCAATACACCACGGCTATTAAAACGGGCGATTTCAATTTCCAAATTTGTATATAAAGCTACCTCTCCGGCAATGTGCCTGATTTTATAACCTAAACGTCCAGTTTTATTCAGTAAGCTGATTGCTCCGTCACCAAGTCCACGGATAAAGCTTCCCATAAACTTACCGGCGGGTTTCAAAAATTTAGGGGAAACACTCCCGTTTACGATATTAATCCACCACATCGGATCTGAAAGCGCATCTCCCCACATATCACCTAAACCGCCCAACACTTCAGATAAATCACCGATTTCCAAACCACTCAGCAACTGCAACATATTCTGAGGAGGCACGCCATTCATAAGAAACATTACCCCCGTCCCTTTGTTTCCTACTACCAGGCATTATGACGATGGGACGGTTGTATCATTTTATGGGTGCAGGGTGATCAGAGGGGAGATTGTCGCTATGATTCCTGTGGTAATCAATCCGATATAGATCGTGAGGCGGGTATGGGCGATCTCTTTCGGGTGTTCGATCAGATAACGGTTGTGTTCGTCGTATTTCAATAATCCGGCGATTTTCTTTTGGCGAAGGGTATAGCGTAGTAAATAATAGAAGATCAGCGCACCACTCAGCCCGACGAACATACCTGCCAATAAGTCGCCCGGGTAATGTACACCTAAATAGATGCGGGTATAACAATTCAGGACGGCCCAACATAGAATGAAAATACTTAACCAACGTTGTCTGAAGAAAAAAAGCAGGAAGAAGGCTAACCCGAAGGAATTGGAGGCATGACAGGAAGGGAACCCATAACTGCCTCCCCGTTTCCCGTTTACGATATGAACAAATTCGGATAAAGGATTGTTGAGATTCGAAGGACGCAAACGCTCGACTGCGGGACGTATCCAGGTGGCACATAGCTGATCGGCATAGGTGATGGTTAAAGCAATGGCGACGGCCGTGAGTAAAGTCACATATACATTAAAATTTTTGCAGAGTATATAGAGAATCGTAGCGTACATCGGGATCCAGATAAATCTTCCGGTAAAAAGCCACATAAAACTATCCCAATAGGGAGAATGTAAGCCGTTCAGTGTTAACAACAGCTGTTGGTCTAATTGCTGTAAAGTTTCAAGCATAAGATTTGTTTTTTCATGTAAACGTACCCCGGAATATATAGTTCACTGAAAAAAGGAACGTTTAAATTGGTTGAAAGAATAGCTATCTCCGGCGTAAAGGTATTATTTTTCCCGAAATTTAAAGTAATAATTTTCAAAAGATTACGACTTTGACCTGCTCTCCTTATAGAAGTCGTTGAAAACCAAGTAAAAATGTTCGTTTTTGAGTTTATCAAAGTGTGTAAACTTTATGTGTTCGGTGCAGAAGATTTCATAAATAACTTACAAACTGAAAGCTTCTAAACGAAGAGTACCGTTCAACGGTTACAAAAGTTGTTGTAATTCAAGGAGATCAGAAATTGGGGTTGACTGTTTTAACTGGGAACAGTGGTTTTCCGGCCTAATCCCTGGGAATCGTGAACCAGAAAGTCGATCCTTTCTCCGGTTCCGATTCTACTCCGATTTTTCCGTTGAATTTGTCGATGATAGTAGAACAGATCGATAGGCCTAATCCTGTTCCCTGGATGAAATTGTTTAATTTGACAAAGCGACGGAAGACACTGGCTTGTTGATCTTTCGGAATACCGATTCCGGTATCTTCTACATAAAAGTAAATATCTTTTTCCCGGAGTCGGTAGCCGAAAAAAATGTGGCCTTGTCGGGTGAATTTCAACGCATTGTTCAGGAAATTAGAAATCACCTGATTGAGGCGTATACGGTCGATTTTGATTGCATACTCTTCAGCCTGTTCTGGTATGAATTTAATTTCGATACCGGTTTTGGCTTTTAGTTGAAAGACGGATTCGATTTCCTGAAAAAATTGATTCAGTTCCACTGTGTTTTCCGTAAAATCCATCACACCGGCTTCAATCTTGGAGATGTCCAAAATGTCGTTGATCAGTTGCAGCAAAAGGTCGTTGTTGACAGAGATAATCCGGGTATACTCGGCCTTATCTTCTTCGCTGAAGTCCATTTCGCTGGCCAGTAGATTTGAAAAACCGACAATGGCATTGAGCGGAGTTCTGATTTCGTGACTCATATTGGCAATAAAAGCGGATTTCAACCGATCCGATTCTTCTGCTTTGGCTTTTGCCTGAATCAAATTCGCTTCGATCTTTTTCAGATTATCGATATCTGCACTCAGAAAGACCAGTTCGACTTGTTCGCCGGAAGCATGAGGATCACGAAGAGAGGCATGATATTTATACCAATGCCATTCGTTGTTCTGGCGGATGCGGACATGTCTGCCGAAAGTATGGGCTTGCCCCTGAGCAGCTTCGTCGATAAATTGTAATAATGCTGTCCGGTCTTCCGGATGCATATATCGGTAAGTATCGATCACTTGTGTGATATCCCGGGTGGTTTCTCCTAAATTGATAAACCACTGATCGGTAGCAAATCCCTGGCGAGTAGATACGTTCCATTGAGCTACTCCGATATGGGCCTGGATCGAAGCAAAACTGAAAAGTGATTCGAGTTCCGCTACCCGTCGTTTGGATTGGGTATTTCGTTTTTCACTGCGGAAATGTTCGATGCCTATACATAAAATTTGGGCCAGGGTTTGCAAATAGATTTTATCTTGCTGGCTGCAAGGGCGGACTTGCCGGACGTAGTCGACCCCGACATATCCCCACAATTGGTTGTTCACATGAAGGGGGGCGACGAACATAGAGATAATTCCTTGCTCCAGCAGGAGGTGGCGCTCTTTTTCAAATTTGATTTTTTGTGTCACGCGCAGGTCTTCGGTGATCAATAGCTTATCTTCCTGCATCTGACTATACAACCACGGAATATCCTCGTTGGGAATATGCTGAAGATATTCGATTTGAGGGGGGACCGTATCGGCACAAATTTCATATGTATTCTTGCTGGTATTGTGTTGCATATCGAACTCGAAAATATAAGCCCGGTCTGCTTCCAGTTCTTTCAACATCCTTTGCAGAATTTTTTCCACGGACTCCTTTTCATTTTTAGCTTCCAGGAAAACCCGTAAGGCTGCGGATAAATGTTCCTGGTTATTCATGGAAGTATCGATTTCACTTTGTGTTTTGTCCAATTTTTTCCGATAAAAAACAAATCGTAATGAAGTGAAAATGACCAGATAAATGAGAATACCACCCCCCAGGCTACCACCGCACAACAACAGGAGTGTCCGGTGTTTAGTCCAAAAGGTCGGAGGCCGATTATAGAAATAGAGCCGGGAGGTGTTACAATTGCCGATGTTTAAATGATTGGCTTCCAATAGAGTTTCATTGATATGTACACCGAGGGATTGAGTATTGCTCTGGAGGGGAATAGCTTTAGCCGGTACTCCGCCGAGAACCCGGAGGGCCAGCTCCGACAATAAAACCCCGTAATCGAAACTTTCAGCATAATATCCTCCGATATAATCGATATTGTTATTCCCCCAATCCGTGACAGAGAATACGGGAGTCGGAGCCAATTGGCAAATATTATGGTGTACTTTTTCATGATCGTATAAGTACCCCTCTGCATCCTGCATCCAGCCAGTCAGTAATATACCGGTATTCGGCGAAAGATGCTGCAAACGTTCATATAGCGTGTTGGTCGAAAGGAAACGGCCGTCCAGAAAAGTGAATTTCAGATCGGAAGGATATTCCTGAAGGTATTTTTTTACCAGAAGGGTAGAATAAATCCCGAAAAACTGGCAATCTCCGATAACGGCGATTTCTTGTAAATCAGGACGTAAAGCCTGCATGAGCTGTATGTTTTGCGGGATGTATATATCTTCGGTAATTCCGGTGGCATTATAAGATCGGCATAAATCTTGGGTAAGCTGAAAGTTATGGGCAGACAATCGGGTAGGGTGAAGGTATTCACTCAGGTCTAAACTATATTTTTTTACTCCGACTAGTAGAACATCTACATTTTTCCAGGAGTCCTGACGTGTATACCGATAGGCCATCCAGGCGGCATCCGCGATGAGGATAACCATTTTGGGGGGATGTAACCGATGATTGTTCAAAATGAAACGGGTACTTTGAATCCAGATTTCCGGTGAAGCAAACAAATCGGTATTTAAATATTCGCTATATACCGGGTAGGGGCAATCGTTTTTTTTTAATTCTTGACGGAATGAGGCCTCGAGCGTTTTTGCCCAGCTTGAATTACTATTGTATGAACTGATTAATAAAATATAATCTTCCCTTTCTCCTTTTACTTGAGTAGGTAAAATTATACCTGTAATTACAATCAGAATAACCAATAGGCTTTGCATGCCGTTCGTGTGTTTTTCCTCACAAAGATAGGTTTTTATTTCGAGTCTGATTATGATTTCCCGGAACTTTACATTATAAATCAACTAAGAAATCGATACCTTATAGAAAACTGTTCCGACCGGGTAACCCAGGTATCCGTCTGCCGATAGGATGACTTGTTCTGATGACACAAAAACCGAACTCGGAATAGAAAGAAAAAAATATACCTGCCTTTTACTGGAACAATAGAGAGAAAAATAAGTGGTTGATTATTCGTATGATATGATAATGGTGAATATTTTATTTCAAAAATAATCGAAAAATGGTAACCTCGGGTTGGTTTTGCCCGTAGAAGAGGGTGTAAATGATGATTGAATTTATGATTTTATTTTAGCTGTTATTTAGATTAAGATTATTTAGCACACACCACGAGGGAGAGGAAGCTTATCAACAAGCTGATTTTCGGAAAAGTTCTTTATATTTTGGAAAGCGATCTACGGGAATAATACACCACGCACATATACACCACACAGACGCACGCACATATAATAACATCTTTTCATTAATCCCACTATTTTCCGATATAAAGAATCTACGAAAATGTCTCCCTTTTTTTATTTTATTTACCTTTTACTTAAAACCTTTTATTTCCTGTTTGTTGTTTTTTCCTTAACTTTGCAAGTTATTTGTAAGGATTGAAAAAATGAAAGAATTTCAGGAAGAAGAGGGACAGATTGTCATTTACGGTGCACGTGAGCATAATCTGAAAAATATAGATTTGACTATTCCGCGGAATAGTCTGACTGTCATTACCGGATTGAGCGGGAGTGGGAAATCGTCTCTGGCTTTCGATACGATATATGCAGAAGGACAGCGTAGGTATATGGAGACTTTTTCGGCCTATGCCCGTCAGTTTCTGGGAGGGATGGAACGTCCGGACGTCGATAAAATTACAGGATTGAGTCCGGTTATTTCTATCGAACAAAAAACGACTAATAAGAATCCCCGTTCGACAGTAGGTACGACGACCGAAGTTTATGACTTTTTGCGTTTGCTTTTCGCACGTGCCGGCGAGGCTTATTCTTATGTTACAGGGAGCCGGATGGTGAAATATACGGATGAGAAGATCATCGAATTGATTCAGAAAGATTTCGCTGGAAAAAAGATTCTGCTTTTAGCACCGGTAGTGAAAGGACGGAAAGGAAATTACAAAGAGCTTTTCGAAAATTTACGGAAGAAAGGATTCATTTCGGCACGGGTAGACGGGGAGATCCGTGAAATCGGACTCGGTATGAGTGTGGATCGGTATAAAATCCATGATATCGAGATTGTGATCGATAAGATGATTGTCGACCATATCGATTTGAAACGCCTGAAAAGCTCGGTGGCTACCGCCATGAAAAACGGTAAAGGGGTGATGATGGTTAAACCGTTGGATCGTGGGGATATTAAATACTATAGCCGGCATCTGATGTGTCCGGATACCGGGATTTCTTACCGGGATCCTGCTCCTCATTCTTTCTCTTTTAATTCCCCTCACGGAGCTTGTCCCAAATGTAAAGGGTTGGGGTATGTGAATGCGGCCGATATCGATAAGGTCATTCCTAATAATGCGCTTTCGATTTATGAAGGAGGGATCGAACCGCTGGGAAAATATAAAAATAGCATTCTTTTTTGGCAAATAGAGACGGTGTTGAAAAAACATGGCTATGAATTGCATACTCCGATCCGGGAGCTTTCGGAAGAGGCTTTGACGGATATCCTGTATGGTTATCCCGGACAAATCCGGTTAGAGAATACAGCTTTGGGTGTCTCTTCCAATTCGCTTTATAATTTCGAAGGTATTATCAAGTATGTCACTATGCAGGAGGAGAATAGCACTTCGAAAAAAGCGAATAAATGGGCCGAACAGTTTATTTCGGTTGTAAAATGTGACGTATGTAACGGGCAGCGCCTGAATCAGGAAGCTTTGAATTTCCGGATTGCCGGTAAAAATATTGCTGAACTGGCTTCTATGGAACTGAGCGATTTGTATGAATGGGTATGTACCACCGAAGCACAGCTCGAAGACAAACAACGGCAGATTGCCGGAGAGATATTTAAAGAAATCCGTACCCGGTTGAAGTTCCTTTTGGATGTGGGCTTGGAATACTTGTCTTTGAATCGTCAATCTATGACTTTGTCCGGCGGGGAATCGCAGCGGATACGTTTGGCTACTCAAATCGGTTCACAGTTGGTAAATGTGTTGTATATTCTGGATGAACCGAGTATCGGCTTGCACCAAAAAGACAACCGGCGGCTGATCCATTCCCTGCAACAATTGAGGGATAATGGAAATTCGGTGATCGTAGTGGAACATGACCGGGAGATGATGGAAAGTGCGGATTATATTGTCGATATGGGCCCAAAAGCCGGTAGGAAAGGGGGAGAAGTTACCGCTATCGGTACGATCGACGATATTAAAAAGAGCGATAGTCTGACAGCTCAATATCTGAATGGTACCAAAAAAATACAGATACCCGAAAAAAGAAGGGAAGGAAACGGAAAATTCCTGACCTTGAAAGGATGTACGGGGAATAACCTGAAAAAAGTAGATGTAAGCATTCCTTTAGGGATGTTGGTATGTGTGACGGGAGTCAGTGGAAGTGGCAAGTCGTCGTTGATCAACGGGACTTTGCATCCGATCCTGACCGAAAAGTTCTATCGCGCGATTACCTCGCCTCTTCCTTATAAAGCTATCGGGGGAATCGAACATATCGATAAAGTAGTGGTGGTGGATCAAAGTCCTTTGGGCCGTACCCCCCGTTCGAATCCGGCGACCTATACCGGTATCTTTACCGATATACGTAAGATTTTCGAGAAGTTGCCGGAAGCTCAGATTCGCGGATATGGAGCCGGACGTTTTTCATTCAATATTCCCGGCGGACGTTGTGAAGAGTGTAAGGGAGCCGGAGTGAAGACGATAGAGATGAATTTCCTGCCGGATGTGTATGTGCATTGTGAAGCTTGCGATGGAAAGAGATATAATAAAGAGACCCTGGAAGTGAGGTATCGCGGAAAATCGATCGGCGATGTGCTGAATATGACGATCAATCAGGCAGTCGAGTTTTTCGAAAATGTCTCTTTCTTGCAACAAAAGCTGAAGGTGCTTCAGGATGTGGGATTAGGCTATGTGAAACTGGGCCAGCAATGTACGACTTTGAGCGGTGGAGAATCACAACGAATCAAGTTGGCGGCTGAACTGGCAAAGAAAGATACCGGAAAGACACTTTATATTCTCGACGAACCGACTACGGGATTGCATTTCGAGGATATCAATATACTGTTGGAGGTTATACAGAAACTGGTGAATAAAGGAAATTCTGTCATCGTTATCGAGCATAACCTCGATGTTATTAAAGTGGCCGATTATCTGATCGACATGGGACCTGGAGGGGGGAAAGAAGGAGGAAAGATCGTGGCTACAGGTACACCCGAAGAGGTAGCTGAATGCAAAAAATCGGAGACCGGTAAATTTCTGCGGGAAGAGTTGAAAAAGGTAAAAGGCTAAAGGCTATAAGCTAAAGGCTAAAAGCTAAAGGCTAAAAGCTAAAGGCTATAAGCATATATTTCGAACTGCCTATAGCTTTTAGCTTATAGCCTTTAGCTTTTAGCTTATAGCCTATAGCTTTTAGCTTATAGCCTTTTACTTTTTAAATGATTCCCAGTACGTTCAGGAGGATCAGGAATATACAGATAGGGGCTATATATTTGAGAATAAAAGTATAGAGCCGGAAGAAGCGGGTTTTCAAACTGCCGTTGTTGCTGATTTCACTGTAGAGGATGCTTTTATCCAGGTACCATCCGGCAAAGATACAAATCAGAATACCTCCCAAAGGAAGTAATATATTCGAACACAGATAATCACAGGCATCGAAAAGGCTCATTCCGAAAATTTGTACATGGCGGAGGGGTCCGAATGAGAGAGTATTGAAACTACCGATACAAGTGATGACCAGCGTGGCGATTACCGTAGCCCAGGGGCGTTTCAGTTTCTTTTCTTCGACAAGATAGGCTACCGGCACTTCCAGTAAAGATATGGCGGAAGTCAGGGCGGCGAAAGTGAGCAGGATGAAAAAAAGGATCGCCCAAATTTCACCTGCAGGCAGTCCCTGAAATACTTTAGGGAGAGTCAGGAAAACCAATCCCGGACCGGCTTGTGGATCGATATGAAAAGAAAATACGGCCGGCAGAATAGCGATACCCGCTAAAATGGCAACCAAGGTATCGGTGATAATTACTTTCAGGGAGATACCGGTCAGATTGTCGTTTTTAGGAATATAAGAAGCATAAGTCAGCAGAATACCCATCCCCACAGAAAGTGAGAAAAAAGCCTGACCTAAAGCGGATAAAATACTATCGGCGGTGAGCTCGGACAGTTTGGGAAAGAATAAGAATCTCAAGCCTTCTGCCGAACCGCTTAAAGTCATAGAATTAATACTCAACGCAATAATGATGATAAACAGTAGGGGCATCATCAGTTTGGAATACCTTTCTATCCCTTTTTGCACCCCTCCCATGATAATCGCTCCGGTAAGGAACATAAAACCGATATGCCAAAGAAGTGCTTTGTAAGGATGGGAAATGAAATTGGTGAAAATGGAATTTATATCTTCTGCACTTTGCCCGTGAAAGGAGTTACTTATCGACAACCACACATATTCGAGCGTCCAGCCGGAAACCGTTCCATAAAATGAAAGGATCAGAGTGGCTGCAATAATCGAGAGGAGACCGAACAAAAACCACTTCGTGCCCGGTGCCAATACGCGGAAAGTACCGAGTGCATTTTGTTGGGAACGACGTCCTAAAGAAAATTCGGCCAACATCACCGGTAAGCCTATGGCTATGGTAAAGAATATATAGACGAGTAAAAAAGCTCCTCCGCCGTTTGTACCTGCCACATAGGGAAATTTCCAGATATTTCCTAAACCGACTGCCGAACCTGCTAAAGCTGCTATAGCCCCGAATTTGGATTTAAAACCGATTCTATGGTTTGAATGGTGCATATCAGATCTATTTTTGACTGTAAAAATAAAACAATTCTTGTTCCCAGTTAACTTTGCAATAAAGTTTAACAGATTGAATAATAATGTTTTTGAATTCAATTTGATTTACTTTCAATTTGAAATTGAATTTTCTTATCATGTAACGATTCTGAAGTAGAAAAGTTGATGCGAGCTACTTTTCCGGTTAATAGTTGCAATGGTTGCAAAAGTTTCAGAAATTAAGCCTAACCGCTGCCGTGTTTTAGTCCAATTAATATTTCTTCGATAAAAAAATTGAAAACCACTTGTATGTTACTATGGAGTAACATATATTTGTGACTGAACGGTAACATATATAAAAACAGTAAGAAAATGAAAATAGAAAAAGACAGGGAAACTACAGAAAAGCGTTTGCTTACGGCAGTCGGTGAAATCATAGAGGAAAGCGGACTTGAGTCTTTAGGGGTAAATGCCGTAGCACAAAGGGCCGGAGTATCAAAGATGTTGATATACCGCTATTTCGGATCATTGGAAGATTTGATAGCCCAATATATCATACAGCGAGATTATTGGGTAAATATTCCGACAGAGATTCCCGGGAAGAATGAACTAAATGCATTTGTTAAAGATATGTTCCGGGAACAAATTCGGCAGTTAAGGGAGGATAAAATGCTGATACGCCTATACCGTTGGGAATTGTCTGTCAATAATCCGATAGTAGAACAAATAAGGCGGAAGCGAGAGGAAAACGGGATTAAATTGATTGAATTTATTAGTCGTATTTCCGGTGTTCCTTTTTCTCAAATTCAATTTTTGGCAACAATGATTAGTAGTTCTATTACCTATTTAGCAATGTTCGGGGATGTCGGAAAAGTTTATAATGGTTACGATTTTAAGACCGATGATAGTTGGGAACAGTTAGAAAAAGGAATTAATTTGATTGTTGATAAATGGATATGATATATAAAAAATATAATAAGTTTAGTAATCATGGTTTTAGGAAATATAAATATACATGCTCAAAATCCCGATTTCCTGTTTATGGTAGAGTATGCCATTAAAGCACCGTCAGGGCATAACACCCAACCGTGGCTTTTCAGGATCAACAAAAATAGCATCGAAATACATCCTAATTTTGACAGGGCGTTGCCTGTTGTTGATTTTGATAACCGAGAATTGTTTATCAGCTTGGGATGCGCTTTGGAAAACCTTTGTATAACCGCTTTAGAAAAAGGTTATGATTATGATGTTGAATTAACGAAGACGGGGATTATAACTGTTTACCTCTCCTCTCCGGATACCTCTGGATATAATTCGTTATTTCAGCAAATTCCGTTAAGACAAACAAACCGTAGTATATACAACGGAAAACAAATACCGGAAGAAAATATTGCTGAATTAAGAGAAGTTATAAATGATGAAAATATCAATATTCGTTTTTACAAACATGGAACTCCTGAATTCGATGCCATAAGGAATTATATCGAACAGGGCAATCGGATTCAAATGCAGGACAAAGCATTTAAAAAGGAATTGAAAGAATGGATGCGTTTTAATAGGAAACACAGCGAAAAAACAAATGACGGTTTAAGCTACCTTGTTTTCGGTGCCCCTAATCTACCCAGGTTTATTTCAAAGTCTATTATTGGCCAAGCTGTAAATGAATGGTCGCAGGTAAAAGAGGATAACAAGAAAATCGCATCCGCTTCACATTTGGTTTTATTTACAACGCAAAACGATAATATTCCCGAATGGATTGATCTCGGACGAAACCTGCAACGTTTCCTGCTAAAATCTACTGAACTGAACATTATTCATTCTTACTTTAATCAACCGAATGAAGTACGGGAATTATCTGTAAAAATGGCTGAATCCCTCGGTTTAGCCGGGGAATACCCTACAATACTATTACGAATGGGTTATGGTGAAACGATGCCATATTCGAAAAGAATAAACGTAAATAAAGTTCTTATAAACAATTGATAAAAACACTGCGAGAATGATAAATAAGTGTAGATATGTATATCACTGTCTTCCTGTAAATTTAAGTTTGACATTTATTTTTACTATAAGCAAAACGGCGGACAAATGGTAGCGGAAAACGATTTATGATGTCTGTAAAGTACCCGTCGTAAACAGATGTACAATGTAAGATAAAATCCCTAAAAATAGGTATTGCCGGGTAATTTCAAGCCCTGTACTTTTACAAAAATAAAGACAGAAACATCGTTCATTATTAATGCAAGTGCTGAAAGAAGACATACGGGGGCGTATTTTGGCGGTTGCCAAACTGCAATTCGGGCAGAAAGGTTATTCCAAAACTTCCATGCGCGAAATAGCCGAGTTGGCAGGTGTTGGCGTGGGAAACATCTACAACTACTTTACGGGCAAGGATGAACTGTTTGGCGAGGTGGTTCGTCCGGTGATGCATGCACTGGAGGCAATGTTACAGGAGCATCACGGTATACGGGGTGAAGATGTGATGAGGATGAAGTCGGAAAAGTATCTGAAAGCCTGTATAGACGAATATGTTTCGCTTATTGACGAGCATCGTACCCTGCTGGAGATTCTGTTGTTTCGCGCACAAGGCTCTTTGTTGGAACATTTTCGTGAAAGCTACACCGACCGCTCCACGGAATTGGTCAAGGCATGGTTCGCATCCATGCAGCGGAAATACCCTGAAATCAATACGACGGTGTCCGATTTCATCATCCACCTGCATACGGTATGGATGTTCACCATGTTTGAGGAATTGCTGATGCATTCAGTACCCAAACAAGAAATGGAAGCCATCCTGCACGATTACATCTTATTTGAAATCCAAGGCTGGAGGGCAATCATCAAGATATGAGAGACAGAAAACGTACATACGGACAACCGGCCATATCACAACGGCTGGGAAGGAGGAAAGCTTTACGGAGGTTTCCTCCTTTTTTTATGAACAATTCTGAATATCGTTCACTATTAAATAATAAAAAATATGAAACAGAAACACGAGTTTAAGAGCATTGTGGCGGAAACACTGCTCATTCCGCTATACATGCGGGCAAAGGAGAGCCGCCGGGAACGTCCCATTCTGAACGACAAGGCGGCTGAGTGTCTGGCAGACAGTCTGGAATACGACTATTCCCGCTTCGATGGAGCAAAGCTGAGTGAGGTAGGCTGCGTGGTGCGTGGATGGTATTTCGACCGTGCCGTGCGGCGGTTCATCGGGACACATGCCCGTCCGGTGGTCGTGAACGTGGGCTGTGGGCTGGATACCCGCTTCCAGCGTATCGGTGGCGGGAAAGCCGTTTTCTACGATATGGACTTACCGGAAGTCATCGCGTTGCGCCGTGAACTGATACCCGAACAGCCGGGTAATGCTTATATCGCAGCGTCTTTGTTGGAAACCGGTTGGATGGACGATTTGCTCCGGCGACACCCCGATGCAGAGTTCATCTTCATCGTGGAAGGCGTGCTGATGTACTTTTACGAGAAGCAGGTGAGGTCTTTCCTGCACGCCGTGGTAAGCCGTTTCGGAGGGGGCGAACTGTGGTTCGACGTATGTGGCACGATGATGAGCCGGCACGGTGTGAAGCCTGATTCGCTCCGCAAACACGAGGCGCAAATCCGTTCAGGCATAAATGACGGCCACCGGGTAGAGCAATGGGAACCTGCCTTGCAACTCATCGAACAAGCCAATTACATGAAGTTCTTCCGCCCGCGCTGGGGTTTCTTCTTCGGACAGATACTGGGACGGCTGACCCGGCTGTGCTACCGGTTCAGCTCGTTGTTGGGCTATAGAATCCTGAAGGGATGAGAAAGTCTGTTTGCTTGCTTTACGTAAAAATGATTTACATCCATTATGAAAGCTAAGAAAAAAGAAGGATTGTCCTGCCTGTTCGAGATTGCAGGGCAAAAGAAAGGGCTGCTTGTATTGGCAGGCTTACTGTCTGCCGGTAGTGCAGTATGTATGCTTGTGCCCTATTGGGCCATCTATGAAATCTTGAAAGAACTGTTGTCGCACGGCGGAAATCCTCCTGGTGCAGACGGGGAAGCCGTGATACGGTGGGGATGGACGGCATTCGGCGGACTGGTTGGCGGACTGGTATTGCTGTATGCTGCCCTGATGTCCTCCCATGTCGCTGCTTTCCGTATCCTGTACGGCTTGCGCGTCCGTCTGTCCGAACATATCGGTAAACTCCCGCTGGGGTATCTGAGCAACACTTCCACCGGAGCCATCAAAAAAACGATGGAACAGAATGTCGAGAAGATAGAAGGTTTTATCGCCCACACTATCCCGGATTTGGTGAATGTGGTGGCTACAGTGGCAGTGATGCTCGCTGTTTTCTTCTCGCTGGATGTGTGGCTGGCCTTGGTGTGTCTGGTTGTCGTGGTGCTCAGCCTGTTCCTGCAATTCTCCAATTTTATGGGGAAAAGGGCAAAGGAGTTCATGGCCACCTATTACGACGTGCAGGAAAAGATGAGTGCATCCGCTGTGCAATATGTGCGGGGAATGCCCGTGGTGAAGATTTTCGGACAGAGTGTCCGCTCGTTTCGTCAGTTCAACGCCGAGATTCAGGCCTACAAGATCTTTGCCTTGAAGTGTTGCGACACATACCAGAACGGGATGATAGCTTTTACCGTCCTGCTCAATTCACTGGTGACGTTCATTCTTCCTATGGGTATTTTGTTGATACAAGCCAATCCGCAGTCGCTTTCGTTGGCGGCGGTGTGGCTATTTTTCATCATCATGGGACCTGGCATGACTTCGCCAGTCTATAAGCTGACGTTTTTGGGAGGCAACACGCGCGACATCAACGAAGGGGTAAGCCGCATCAACTGTATATTGGAAAAGAAACCTGTGCCGGAACCGGAGCATCCGCAGGTGCCTGCCGCTTACGGTGTGGAATTCCGCCATGTGTCGTTCTCTTATGAAAATACAGAGCAAGGAACACGGACGAAAGCCCTGCATGATGTCAGTTTTATCGCACCACAAGGGAAAATTACTGCTCTTGTAGGCCCTTCCGGGAGTGGCAAATCAACAATAGCCAACTTGATACCCCGTTTTTGGGATGTGGAACAAGGGGAAATATGCATAGGTGGCGTGGACATCCGCCGGATTGCCACGGCTAAACTGATGGACATGGTGTCATTCGTATTCCAAGACACCTTTTTGTTTTATGACACCCTGTATGAGAACATAACCGTCGGTTCTCCTGTTGCCACTAAAGAAAAGGTTATAGCCGCAGCCAAGGCCGCCCAATGTCATGACTTCATTGAGAAACTGCCACAAGGTTACGAAACAAGGATTGGTGACAAAGGCGTGTTTCTCTCCGGTGGTGAAGCACAACGGATATGTGTGGCACGTGCCATATTGAAGAATGCACCGATATTAGTGTTGGACGAAGCCACTGCTTTTGCCGATCCGGAGAACGAACACAAAATGCAGATGGCTTTACAATCGTTGATAAAGAACAAGACGGTTATTGTGATAGCCCATCGCCTTTCCTCCATTGTTTCCGCCCATCAGATAGTCGTCATGAAGGAAGGGCGTATTGTACAATGTGGGATACATGATGTGTTGTCGACCGCAGAAGGGGTTTATAAGAATATGTGGGATGCCTATACGAATGCTTACCAGTGGACGTTGAACAAAAATTGAAAAAACAGAGAAGAATCATGAAAGAAAAGAACTTATTGAGCAGAATTTTACAAAACATAAGTTGTCCCGCAGGGATTTTGGGGACGGATGATTTTACGGGGAATGAATTGCTTTCACACACCTTTGGCTTATCGTGGATACATATTATAGCACATAAATGAAAGGATTTAAGATATGGATGCAATCGATAATATTACAATAGGCCATACGGAACGGCTTTACAAGCCCGTGGGCTATACCATGCTTACCAATCTGGTTAACATCGTGCCGTTCTGCCTTTCCATTGAAGCGGTACGTATTATTTTCGGCGCGTTTGACGGGAGCGGACAGCCGCTTGACACAACTCGCCTGTGGTACATATTCGGTATAATGGCTGTTTATATGCTGGTCATGTCTTTGGCGGAACGGGCTTCTTACCGAGCCAATTTCAGGGGAGCATACGAAATGAGTGCTTTGGGGCGTTTGGCACTGGCGGAACACCTGCGGAAACTTTCATTGGGTTTTTTGTCCAGACGTGACCCCGGCGATTTGTCTTCCATGCTCATTACGGACTTCATGTTGGCAGAAACCGGAATTTCGCACCACTTGCCTCAATTGATGGGGGCTGTGGTTATGCCTGTGCTGGCTTTTGTTTCGTTGGTCTGGATAGATTGGAGGATGGCGGTCAGTATGTTTGCCGCCTTGCCGCTCGCCCTGCTCGTTCTGTGGGCAAGCACAAGCGCACAGAAAAAATTAAGTGGCAGGCAAATCCAAGCGAAAATCAACGCCGGGAACCGATTGGAAGAATACCTGCAAGGCATCCGGGTAATGAAAGCCTACAATCTGTTGGGCGACCGCTTCATCCGGCTGCGTGATGCCTTTGCTGAACTTCGCCGGGCCTGTATCCGTCAGGAGGCCTTATTAGGGCCGTTCGTCCTGTTGAGTATCACGTTAGTTCGTGCCGGACTGACGATGATGGTACTGTGCGGAACGTATCTGCTGTTGGGAGGGGAACTTTCCTTACTTGTCTTTATATTGTTCCTTGTAGTCGGTTCCCGTGTGTTCGACCCGCTGACTTCCGCCCTGACCAATTTTACCGAGTTCCGCTATTTCTCTATTGCCAGAGCACACATCCTTTCCTTGATGAAAGAGCCGGAGATGAAGGGAGAACGGCAATCCCCGGCGGCAGGAGACATCGTATTCGAGCATGTGTCGTTTGCCTATCAGGACAAGGAAGTATTACATGATATAACTGTTACGCTTCCGAAGAACTCATTGACGGCTCTTGTAGGTCCTTCAGGAAGTGGGAAAAGCACGGTGATGAAGCTTTGTGCCCGTTTCTACGATCCACAGCAAGGACACCTCTTTTTCAACGGTGTTCCGATGGATGAAATAGCACCTGAAAGCCTGATGAGCCACATCTCTATGGTTTTTCAAGATGTCTGTCTGTTTCAGGATACGATACGCAACAATATCCGCTTCGGTAAAACCGATGCAATGGATGAAGAAATCATCGCTGCCGCCAAGAAAGCCTGTTGCCACGATTTCATAATGCGCTTGCCGCAGGGATACGACACGATGGTAGGCGAAGGTGGTTGTACACTTTCTGGTGGGGAAAAGCAACGTATATCCATCGCACGTGCTATGCTGAAAGACGCACAAATCATTTTGCTGGACGAAGCGACCGCCTCGCTTGACCCTGAAAATGAAGTGGAGATACAGAAAGCCATCGGCACGCTTATCAAAGGCCGTACAGTCATAGCCATTGCCCATAGACTCAAAACCATCAAGAAAGCAGACCGGATAATCGTCTTAGATAATGGACAGATAAAGGAAGAAGGAACGCATGATGAACTTATCCGACAAGAAGGACTTTATTCTCATTTGTGGAATATCCAAGAAAGTATCTCAGGGTGGAAACTATAAGATGATATTGTGCAATGGTCCTGTAGTGCTGACGGAAGATGCCGGGTTTTGTGCCGGAAGACCGTTTAATAGTCACAACGGTTACAACAGTAGCAGAAGTTGGGCCTAACCGTTGTAACCTTGGTCGTTCTTTCAACTTTTGTAAAAACGCAAAGGCCTGAGTTCAGTGTCATTTAGAACTCAGGCCTCGGCTTTGGGGGCGTTTCGTATTTATTGTACCGTTTTGAAAAGTATCGGTTTACGGGTCCGGTCGGTCCATTCCGTTATCAAAGAACGGAAAGCCGGATATTCGGCCGGCGTTATGAGTTGCTTTTTGATTTGAAGGGCTAGCTCGATGTGGAGACTAGAACCTTCGGAAGTCAGCGTTATTTTGAAACTACCGATAGGGTTATCGATTTTCTTTTCTTGAATCGGTGTACAAAGAGTCAGATTTTCAGGAAGCTGGATATCATAAGAATAATTTTCGTCTACCGAAGCCGGTAAATATAAATTCTTTGACCGGGAAGTGTTGTAATAGGCATAGGATTTTCCCGTTATTCCTTTATAACAGACAGGAAGATAAAAAAAGTAATAATTTTCTTCCTGCTTCAATCCCGCTTTTCCTTTACCGGAAATAGTCGTCGTTTTTTCACCCGGAGTGACAGTATATTCCCGAATACCGGGTAGTAAGGTACCGGCGTAGTTGGAAGTATAGGGAATCAATAGATTATTGAGGGTAGCTTTGATGTCCATATCGGCTTCTTGTTGGGGAGTGATGACGATCGAAGCCTGATAACCGATCGAAGCGATAGGGGGATCAGGAAGCAATTTCTTCCCTTCGGCTAAATCGACAAGGAAAGTGCAGTCTGTTGCAGCCGGATCGGCATTTTGGACGCTCAACCGATAAGGTCGTCCGTCAGCCTCGGCTAATATGACAAATTCCCGGATCGCATTCAGACCGCAGTTGTCTGTTTCCGAAGGGATGGAATAAGCGGCTGCAGGTACTGCCTTTATTCCGGCAACCCGTAATAAGTTGGTCATCAAATTAACCTTTTCTATACCAGTTCCATAAGCTGTCCGGATCACTTCGGCCGAAGGACGGAATCGGAAACCGGTTTCAGAGAGGGAGAGCGGACAATCGCTCAGCTCCGTTTGAATATATTGTTGGATACGGGTTATTTTTTCTGAATTCGACTGACATCCCTCGGTTATGAGTTGTACTAACTCCTGTATCTGTGGGGTGGGAGCCGGATCGAATTGCCGGTAAAGGTTTTGTAAAGCCTGTGCAGCTGTGGGATAAGTGGTAAACAGAATTCCGGCCAGATCACCGTTCTGTAAACCGGTACCCTGTTCTCTCGATCGGGCCGGTAGATTGCGGAATGTCCATTTCAGTTGCTGCCTGTCTTGTCGTTGCGATTTTTGGGGTTGCGCTTTTAGCTGAAGAAGGGCATAATGCGGAATAACGGAGGCCGGTAAATTGAAGGTCAGGCTGTATTCCTTTATCGGTGAACTTTCTTCTAATGGTTTGCATACATCGATTGCCGGGAGATACCCTGCCTTGGAAATAACCGAATAATCCAGATAGATCGTAGCTCCTAATTCAAGTCCTGTATGTACGATGACCATTTCTTTCAACCGATTATAGGCCGGAGCATCCGCTGCACCGGCAGGCAATACTTCGACAAAGGCATTGTCCGGAGTTTGGATCGTCGTTCCATCCTTTTGTTTTACGTAGGCACTATGTATCTTTAATTCCTGAAAATCGGGATTATAAGTGATAAAAGTCTGGCCATAAGTAGAGTTCATCGCTGTATGGGTAAAGAGGGTCAGCTCTTTGTAATAACGATATTCCTGGCTACCGTCCTGATGTAAAGTCCAGGTTTCTGCTAATTTCCGGAATTCCGCTTCGGAAGGGATGGCTGACAAAGAACCGGAGAAAAGGAGGAATATCCAGAAAAACAGGTTTTTTATAGTATTTGTTTTCATATCGGATCTGATCGGATTTATTTATTAATAATCAGGTGATTGCCAAAAGCTTTATGAGCATTTACGGCAGTACGGAAACCGTTCCAATCCCCGGCTTCATATACTCTTTTTTTCAAGGCCAGTTTTTGGTGTATATCGATTTTATTGTTTTCTTGCCGGATATAGCCTTCAAAATCGGCTGCCGGGCTCTTCCGGTTATCTTCGACGGATTGCACCAGAGGATATCCCTGAGGTAACTGAATCGTCTCGTCCAGTTCCACCAAACGGGAACAGCCGTCTTTAAATCCATACTGACGTTCCGGAATATCTGTGTCGATCCGGAGGTATGAGCGAACCTGGTCGTAAAGTCCGTGCATAGTCAAAGGAACCAGCGCCATTTCGTCGTTGCCGATGATTGCATAATCGGGAATTTCATACCAGAATGTGATTTTGATCGGGGCTGCCTGATAGTCTTTGGGATTTTTACTCCAGTCTACTTTCAATAGTTTGGCTTTGGGAGAAATACTCAGCAATTGGCTTTCCATCGAATTTTTCCAGTCGCTTTGCCAGCCGGTAGTGAATATCCGGCGTATATTCAGGTCGGATTGGCCTTCGGCTGTGAGGGTGAATTGTCCGGTTAGTTTACCGTTTTTGTCCAGTTTATTATTGGCTTTGATGCGAAAATAATGGTTTTCGGGAGCGGAAACAGGCGTAATACAAAGATCCGAACCTTCCGGTACACCGGGGAGGTAGTTTTGCTGTTGTTCGGCACTGCTCCAAAGTTCCCGGCAGAAGGGCACCCAGGTCGGGTCTAAAGGCATATAGGTACCGTTGCTTAATTTTACCACTGCAACACAATGGTTGAAATGGTCGGCGGGTATACTTTCCACCCGACTTCCGGCCATAGTCATGGCCGGATAGGCTTCGAAACCTGCCATTCGCAGAAATGAAATCAGACTGCCGGCAATGTCTTTACATACACCGCAACGGTCTGTATAATTCATTTTCGTATTGTGCAGGGTAAACCCTTCTCCTTTTCCCATCGTGATTCCGGCATAGCGGATATTATCGGCAACCCAGTGGGTTAATACGGCGATTTTTTCCATTTCGGTTTTCTTGCCCCGGATGAGCTCATTCACTTTTTGCCGGGCTTCGGGGAGAGGGGCGAAGCTGCCGTAATCTTCGTTGGTTTTATGAAACCAAAGGGATTTATCTTTCCAATGTGGCGTGGAGGACATCATTAATTTGGGAGCGGCATCGTACAGATCGACCATATTGGGTTCACGACGTACGGGCATCATATTATTTTTGGCAAAAGTATAGACTTTACGATCGTTTTCATAACGCATAGAAGAAGCACATTCGCCTTGGTAGAATTGGAATTGCATCTCTTTCTCCCGGGGGAGAGTAACGGAATATACCTTGCGCATGGTCGGGTCGTCACACCAGAAAGGAACAATATCATAAAACTGCCCCCGCATAGGAGGAACGAACCGTTCTTCGTCCGGTTGATCGGTCAGCAGGGCATAGGTGAACCCTTTTTTATGTATTTCGTATTCGATGATATCTCCTGGGTCAAGCCGGCCCAGTTCCAGCATGATTTGCCGGGCTCCCCAATAGATCATCCGTGCCGGAGCCGTATAATCCAGTGTTTTACCGACATCTACCGGACGAACTTCTCCGTTTGCTTTGTAAATATTCACCCGATGAAATTCGGCAAAAGCAGTCAGGGGATCGTAATCGTATTTCAGTACCCGGTTAGCCAAAGCTCCCGACCGGTTCTGCACCAGAATAACCTTGTTGATCGTAAAGGTGCCTGTCCCGCTGGGAGCTACAGAAACGGCGGTACTGTCCAATAGGATGATTTGTCTGGCAGAAGCCAGCTCCCCTCGCTTTTGGGCTTGTTGTTGCAAAGCCCGCCAACTTTGTCCCTGAACCGGAAACAAAGCCGGCAGGAGCAGGAGTACACTTAAAAATATTTTGTTCATAAGCTGGAAATTTGGTTAACACATTTTTCCAAAAATAGTAATCTTTTTTTGGTTTTTGAAAAAATAGTTCCGAAAGTACGATTGAAATTTGAGTTAATGCCTGCTTCTGTTTGCGATAGGGGTATAAAAAATTACCGGATGAAAAGTAATCGTTCTTTTCATCCGGTAAAATCAGGGCAGACCGGTCGTTTATCTGATCTCAGCGCTTAACTGATGTTTGTAGGTTCCCATCAGTTTATTCATGATCTTATCGATCTGTTTGTCGGTAAGTGTTTTTTCATCGTCCTGCAATGTGAAGCTGATCGCATAAGATTTTTTACCGGCTCCCAGTTTTTCACCTTCGTAAACGTCGAATAAGGTCACTGATTTCAATAGTTTTTTTTCTGTCCGGAAAGCAATGTCACGCACCTCTTTAAAACTGATTTTTTTGTCGAGTAGTAAGGCCAGGTCGCGTTTAACCGCCGGGAACTTAGGCATGGGAGTAAAGGTGATCGTGTGGTTTTTAATCGCTTTCAGTATATTTTCCCAGGAAAACTCGGCGTAATAAACCTCCTGTTCGATATCGTTCGGTTTCAAAACTTTATGACTCAGCATACCGATTGTGACGATGTGCTTACCGTTTTGTGTATAGCTTATCCCTTCGCGGTAAATATCGGCACTACATTCTTCTAAAGTCAGTATTTCGGTTTTGAATCCCAAACGGATCAGGATCATCTCGGCATAACTCTTGAGATTGAAGAAATCGGTCTTTTGTTCTTTACTGTTCCAGGAAGCCTGGATTTTGTCACCCGTAATGAAAAGGGCCAGTTTATCTTCTTCTTTGTATTGTTTCAGGTGATTTTCGCCTTCTTTTTTGTGGAAGGTATAAGCTTTTCCGAATTCGAAGAGACGTAAATTGCTGTTTTTGCGGTTAATATTATAGGCGATCGTCTCCAGCCCTCCGAATAGCAGGCTTTGCCGCATAGCGCTCAGGTCTGAGCTGAGCGGATTGAACAACATAACCGTTTCTTCGGGACGATAAGTCTCCAGATGCTCGTAATAAGAAGCTTTGGTCAATGAGTTGTTCATGATTTCATTAAAACCGTTGGCGGCCAATAAATCTGCAATTTTATTTTTCAATTGGAAATCATCCGGTTTTTCGCTGTAACTCAGAGTAGAGTTTACTTTAGCCGGAACTTCGATATTGTTGAAGCCGTATATTCTTAAAATATCCTCGATCACGTCTGCTTCGCGGCGAACATCCACCCGATAAGGGGGGATCTGCAACGAAAGTCCTTCGGTATCTTCTTTTACAATCTTTATTTCCAGAGCATTCAGGATTTTTTTGATCGTATCTTGTCCGATTTTTTTGCCGATCAGACGATCGATGTGGGCATACTTTACTTCGACTTCGAAATCGGCTACCGGATTCGGGTAGATGTCGATGATTTCGGACGTAATCTTTCCGCCGCCCAGTTCTTTGATCAATAAGGCAGCCCGTTTGAGGGCATAAATAACGATGTTCGGATCGGTGCCTCTTTCAAAACGGAAAGAAGCGTCGGTATTCAGCCCATGACGACGTGCTGTCTTCCGTACGAATACCGGATCGAAACAGGCACTTTCGAGGAATACATTGGTCGTAGCTTCGGTGATACCGCTTTCCAATCCACCGAATACTCCGGCAATACACATCGGTTCTTCGGTATTACATACCATCAGGTCGTTCTCGTTCAGTTCACGTTCGACACCGTCGAGTGTTGTGAATCTGGTACCTGTCGGAAAGCTACGGACGATCACTTTATTTCCTTTGATTTTATCTTTATCGAAAGAGTGCAGGGGTTGTCCCAGCTCGAAAAGAATGAAATTCGTAATATCTACCACATTGTTGATCGGGTGTAAACCGATGGCTTTCAAACGCGTTTGCAACCACTCGGGAGATTCCTGAACTTTAACTCCTTCGATACATACTCCGGCATATCGGGGACAAGCTTCCGGACGCTGCACTTCGATCGAGATTCCGGCAGTATTGCTGTCGGCTGCAAAGTGAGCTACGGAAGGAAGGGTATAATGAATCTCCTGGGTTTGCTGTAAATAGGCAGCTAAATCGCGGGCTACTCCAAGGTGAGAAGCGCCGTCTACCCGGTTGGGAGTAATATCGATCTCGATGGTGTAATCGGTTGTAATGTGATAATATTCGGCAGCTGGCATACCTACCCGGGCATCCGACGGAAGTACGATAATTCCCGCATGATCATGACCGATACCGATTTCATCTTCGGCACAAATCATTCCTTCGGATTCCTGTCCTCTGATTTTTGATTTTTTGATGGTAAATTCTTTGTCTCCATCGTAAAGCACCGTCCCGATGGTGGCCACTACCACTTTTTGTCCGGCAGCTACATTAGGAGCTCCGCAAACAATGGGGGTAAGGCGGCCGTCTCCTAAATCTACCGTTGTCAGGTGTAAATGATCGGAATCCGGATGGGCTTCACAGGTTTTTACTTCACCGATCACCAGACCTCTCAAACCACCCCGGATAGATTCGAATTTTTCATATCCGCCCACTTCGAGCCCGATACTGGTCAATATTTCGCAGACTTTTTCAACACTCAAATCTATTTTCAGGTATTCTTTCAGCCAATTTAAAGATATATTCATAGTTTTTGATTTTCTGATAGTTTATACTCCTGTTTTGGGAATACAGCTGTTTTATTTGATTTGTAACATTTTCTCGATAGGGGCCCAGGCTCTCTGACGGATATCTTCAGCCACTTCGACTACGTATTGCTCTTTCTCCAAAGCTTCCAGAACCGATTCCAGCGTTACTTTTTTCATTTGTCCACAAATGGTTTTAGGATGAACCGGAATAAATTCTTTGTCCGGATTATCGTTTTTCAGTTTATGGATGGTTTCTATTTCTGTGGCAATGATAAATTGCTTTTTGTCCGACCGGCTTGCATGTCTGATCATTCCTGCCGTCGAGTACATATAAGCTTGAGGAAGATTTAAAATGGCCTCGTCGTGCGAACAGTGGCTTTCGGGGTGAATGAGGATATCTGCCTGAGGATAGTCCCGGCTTTTTTCCAGGATCATGTCGGTGGTGATGCGTTCGTGTACACAACAATCTCCATGCCAGAGTTCCATTTCCCGTCCGGTAACTTTCCTGATCCAGGCTCCCAGGTTTTTGTCCGGTACAAACAAGATCTTATGATCTGGAGGAATGCTTTGTACGACTTTCAGGGCATTGGCCGAAGTGCAGCAAATATCCGTCCAGGCCTTCACTTCGGCTGTCGTGTTGACGTAACTTACAATAATCCCGTCAGGATTGGCTTTTTTCCATTCCCGCAATTCATA
>ERZ773150.866-NODE-866-length-29399-cov-16.466194_pt1 | contig 29399 bp, 22 predicted proteins | sample MGYA00580845_ERZ773150 | MGnify/ENA primary metagenome ERZ773150 (study PRJEB29015, sample SAMEA2737848) | human gut metagenome | biome: human gut; feature: human-associated habitat; material: faeces | place: China | collected 2012 ...
AGGTCTGGCAGAAAGTGGCCAGGTTCTGACGAGCGTTGCCATCAAGATATAATTCGTCATTGATAATCTGGAATGCGACATCGTCGCGCATTTCGTGCAGCGGAAAACGTTTTGATTCTGCGATAGTGGAAATAGACTTCGCACCAAAACGTGAATCGAGTAGTTCCGACCTTAAATCCGTTACTTGCTTCTTATCCATTTTAAACTCCTTAAAATGATTGGATCGCATTAAAAAAGTAGGATTTATCGATAAAGTAAGCAAGTGCAAAGGACTCGTATTTAAATAACAAAATCCTAATGTTATTTATCGTGAGATATTACGCGAATAATATTTTTTCATTGAAAAACAATGCAATATGAAATTCTTGGGTGGTGGTAAGGTGTTTTATGCTGTTATTTTTATGCGCATTCTGTGTCTCCTGAATTATCACGTAAAAATCAGACCTTAAAATATCACTATTAGTACTTGATTATTATTTTGAACGCATTTATAAAATTATTACATAAAAATAGCGAATATTGCTAAAATCCCCGCCAACGATGTGTTGACGGGGCTGTTATTATTTTGGCAATAATACTCCGGTATAAGTATTTACCGGATGAGAAAGATATTGTTTAACGGCAGTGTTAACATTCTCTACCGTCATTTGTTTCAACAATTGCTCCTGCTCAGTCCATGCTGCAGGATCGTCATATTGAATAAGACTATTTACAATAGTGTTCGCTAATTGTTGAACGCTACGCTGTTGGATATCGAGGCTGCGCTGAACGTTTTGCTGGTATTCATTCAGTTCTTGCTCACTGATCCCTTTAGCCAGACGCTTAACCATCACTTCATTCGCTAACGTTAACAGTTCATCATGTCGTTCTGGTTGACAAGTAAAAGCCAGCAAATGACTGATATCTTTGGCCTGAGGATCAACCGAGAGGCGAGAAGAAACGCTGTATGCTCCAGATGCCTGTTCACGAATATTAACACGTAGATCTTTTGCCAGTGCGACGTTAAAAGCATCGAGCGCCATACGCGTCGCCAGATTAACAGGTGTCCGGGAATCATAACGCTTCCACTGTGAAACCTGTGCCACAGGTTCATTTTGTTCTTTTACAGTAACCGATGCGTTGTCCGTCGCGCGAGTTAATGGTTTACCTGCGGCTAATGGCGAATCAGAGTGTTTGATTGATCCTAAGTAACGCGTAATTAACGCCACGAGTTTGTCTTCTGAGACATTACCGACAATGACAAACGTGATATCCGCTGGAGATGAAAACAACTGGCGATCGGCAGCCAGCGCATCTGCGGCAGTAAACTGTACAATCTGATTTTCTTGCAGTAATTTCGTGCGGTCATCAGCATAGCGCGTCTCATACATCTGCTGGGCGAATTTCTCCGCTGGACGCTGGTCGAGCGTTTTCAACGCCTGAATTTGAGCATTTTGTAGCGATGCCCAAATATTGTCGTTAATCGTGCTGTGGGTGATTCGCTGGTTAATCAACTGAAAACCAGGTTCAGGGTTATTAGTCCGCGCGCTAACGGAGAGCAACGTATTCATGCCACTGACTTTACTGCTCATGGTTACCGAATTTTCCGCACTCCAGCGTTTCAGGCTGGAAGAGGAGAGCTCACCAACGCCGCTTCCGCTTACTGCTTTATTTGCCAGCGCGATAAGTGATTTTTGCTGCGCAGGGAAACTTAAATCGCCTTTATTCGATACGGCAGTAATTTGTAGCTTTTGCTCTTCACCCGCGGATTTTGCCAGAATAACCCTGGCACCATTGGAAAGTGTTAATGATGTCAGATTCTCAGCCAGCGTTTCTTTGCTGCTAATTTCCGCCTGTGGGTCAGCGTCTACTGTTAACGATAAATTTCTGCCTGGGAAGATGTAAGCCGCCAGCTTTTTGTTGGCGTACTCTTTTTCCAGCGCCAGGATAGCCGCAGGAGACAATGCTTTTTTGGCGGCAAGCTCATTGTTTACCATTTGCTCCCAAAATGCGTCCTGGTTCTTTCTTAACTGCTGCCATTTTTCCGCCAGACTTTGCACGGTAATTTGCTGCCACAGACGTTTCGAAAGTTGATATGTCTCTTCCGGCGACAAGAACGGCGTATTATTTAATGAGCTGGATGCCAGGCGACTGGTCAGCATACGTAAATCACGTTCAGCTTGCTGATCAACCGCATTTTTCAGCCAGGTGAGGCGGGTAGATTTGACATCATCGAGTTCTTCAGCAGAAAAACCATGCTGATCAATGGTTGCCAACTCTGCCATTAATGCATTCGCAGCTTCCTGCATATTATCGTCTCGTGCATTTACACGGAAAAACAGCGACTGATAATCGGGTGCAATTTTAACGCTGCGCGCAGTGCCGCCAGAAATAGTCTTCAACTCGCCCGACTGTATGCGTTCCTGCAGACGTTGATTGAACAGCTGAACTAACATGCTCCATTCAGCTTGTTCGATAAAGCTTTGCTCATCGTTCACTTGTACCATTGGCAGGCGATAATAGAGTGCGATGCCGTTCACCCGGTTTTCTTTATCATTAATGATATTAAAGCGCAGGTGGTTTTCGGCTTTTGTCGGCCAGACGCGATTTTCAGCTGCTTTGTTAGCCGGAAGCTTACTTAAATTATCCTTTATCAGCGCCAGCGCTTCTTTACTGTCGATATCGCCGACCACGATAAAGGTCATATTATTTGGTTGATACCAGCGTTGATAAAATTGGCGCAATTGTGCCGGTGTGACCGTGGCGACAGTATCCATCAGGCCGATAGGTTCACGGTCTAAATTACGGGTATTAGCCAGCAGGAAAGGGCGGCGCGCCTGAGAGGTGCGCCATTTCGCATCCTGATGGGCACGCCATTCCTCAGTAATTACGCCACGTTCAGCGTCTACTTCGAGTTTTTCAAAGGTTGCGGCATTACTCCATTCACTGAAGATTGCCATCACTTGTTGCAGATTTTGTTTCTGCGTAGTCGGCAAACTCACCTGATACACCGTTTCGTCATAGCTGGTATAGGCATTAACATCGCGACCAAAACGCAGGCCCATTGACTCAAATGTTTCGATGACTTTATTACCCGGCCATGTTTTTGTGCCGTTAAACATCATATGTTCTACAAAATGAGCCACGCCGCGCTCATTGTCTTCTTCCTGCAATGAACCGGTATGAATTTGCAGCCATAAATTTACCTGATCCTTTGGATGAGCATGCGGATAAATCATATATCGCAAGCCATTGCCCAGTTGCCCGGTAATTAACTTTTCATCCTGCGGTAAGGCGGCGGCAATCAGCCGCCCGGGGAGCAACAGAGTTGCCACTAACGTCAGTAAGAAACAGAGGTTTCTCATAATTATCTCCATGCGAAAACCGGGCGAATTTACCCGGTTAAGTAAAATCCGAACTATTAAAATTTCATGCTGACATCAAGCCAGAAAGTACGGCCACTGGCGTAGGTCGCCACACCGGTATTCGTTGTATCAACAGCGGTTTTGCTATCCAATACATTGAGAATATCGGCACTGATCGTCAGGTTTTGTTGTTTCAGAAATTGTGGCGTCCAGGACAAGCGGGTGTCCCAGGTCAGGCTGCTATCCAGTTTTTCGTCAACATACTGCTTGTAATCTGAATATTCGCTGATGTATTGCGCATTTGTCTTACCCAGGATAATGCGAGCTTTACGCGCTTCTTGCCAGGCCAGCGTATTCGCCCACACTAACCCGCTCGGTTGATGCGTGAAATCCATGTTTAAGGAGATCTTTAATGGGTTATTAAAATCTGCCACTGGAACGCTATCGTAAGAAACCAGATTACCGTTATAAACCACCTGGTTATCACCGGTATTGCTCTCCTCATAACCATTGTTTAACGACAAGTTGCCCTTGCTCTTGATATAGCTAAAGACAATTTGCGGGTTAATATCTACCTGGCTGATATGCAGGGGTTCGGCCAGTTCAAAACTGAGGTTGAACGAATGCGTTTTTGTTTTGCCGTCGTTGTTATATTCAGTAATGGTGGTTTTAGTCGCGCTGTCGGTACGACTGCTTTTGCTGATTTGATCATGCGCTTCACGGTAAACATAGTTTGCGCGCGCAATAACGTTCTTACCGATTTTCTGCTGCAATCCCATTGCCAGTTCATCGTTATAAGGCGTTTTCAAATCCTGATAACGCGTCAGGGTTTTATTGCCTGATACCGATTCCGTCCAGCTATTGCGGATATCACGTAATCCCATATCAAGAATATTCCCGCCATAGTAACGGTTATAACCTGCTGTAATCATTGAGGTTTGATCAGCAAAAATATCCCATTCCGTCATAAAGCGCGGGGAGATATTGTGGTTTGACAGATAGTTGTCATAGTCATACCGCACGCCGGGCATTAATGACACATTACGCCAGCTAATGCGATCCGCCATATACAGCGTGTAGTTGTCAATTCCCAGGCTGCCTTTACCTTTATGGTAAATGGTATGGTTAGTTTTCTTTCCGGCAGCATTAATCACATAGGATTCAGACTGGTTATGGCGTTCAGTCCACGCATCGGAATAGATGTATTCCGCGCCGAAGTAGGGTTGATGCGAAACATTACCCACGGCGAATTTTTGCCAGTCCAGGCGTGTTTTGAAGGTGTAATTATCTACAGCCTGGGAAATGTGTCCTAATCCGCCACTGGTGCAACGCCCTGTAATATCACCATATGTACATGAAAGTTCGGTGTACCAGATGTCATGATCGTGACGGGTATAATCACTAATATGATCCCAACCAACGGTGGTACGCAGTTTGGCCCATGCGAGCTGCGTATCCATATCCCATGCCAGACCGTAGGATTTATTACCCATTTCGCGATCAGACTGCGGGAAGGTGCTGGTATTATAATCACGACTGGAGCCGGTATATTTTAAGGTTAAATCGTGGGTAAAGCGGTCGCTGGCAAACCAGGTAAATTTGCTCAATGCAGTATCGATAACGTTTTTATACTGTGCCCGACCGGCGACAATGCCGTCATTCGAAACATAATCCGCGCGGGTGATATCAGACTGGCGGCGCGATAAACCGGCGGTAACGCCGAAGTTATCAGCGAGTTCCTGATTAAACGACAAGGTATAAAAGTTCTTTTTAAAATCTGGGGAGTAATAAGTACTTCCTGAAGAGCCTTGATTAAATGCGCTCTTGTTATTCTCATCGATATGCGATGTTAACCAGTCCGAACGCGTAGTGCGATAACCCAATTTCACCTTGCTATCATCAGCGTTGAAGCGTTTGATCTTTGCATCAATTACCCCGCCATTGAAGCGACCAAATTCAACCGGCACAAAACTGTCATAAAGCGTCACATTGTCCAGTAAGCTGACATCAAGATAATACCCCTGTGACATCCCGCTAATATTGGTTGCACTACTGGCATCGGACTCATTCGCTGGGTTCAGGTTATTAGTTGCACTAATACCGTCAATCAAATAGGCATTCTGGTAGGGCGACGCACCGTGAATAGAGATTTTCTCAGGGCGAATATCTCCCTGGTTCAACGAGGTACTTTGCGTTGAATCCATGCGTACCGCAGGGTTGGTTCTCAGCAGATCGCTGATATTGCCATTCCCGGTCGGTAAACGCTCGATGCTTTCACTGGTATAATGCGTGTTGCCGTTTACGGGTACAGGGACAGGAGCATAGACCGTCATCTCTTCAAAAAAATGCATGTACATGTTTTTGTCATCGACGGCCTGCGCCACATCAGCGCCACATAAAATGACGCCAGGAATAAGAACTCGCTTCATTTATTTATATCTCCGTACAGCAGGGCTTTTATTGTTGTTATAAAACCGTGCTAATGTCACAAATATCATCAGCCAGGTTCCAGACACCGGGTTGATGTGTAACCATAATGACGCCGCTTGTGGGTAGTTTTTCACGCACTAAACGCAGTAAGCGTATAGCCTCTTGTTCCTCAAGATGAGAGGTAGTTTCGTCAAGAAATATCCATTTCGGACGTCGTAAAATTAATCGTGCCAGGGCGATACGTTGTTTTTCGCCGCTGGAAAGAATATCTCCCCAGCGATCGTGCTCATGAATACGCGCAGCCAATTTCCCCAGACCAACCTGATGCAGTACTTCGCTCAACGATTTATCGTCTACGGGCAGGGGAAGTGCTTTACAAATAATCTCTTTCAGTAAGCCGCTTTTGATTAACGGTGTTTGTGACACATACCAACTGTCAGCAGGAGAAGAAATATCACCTTTAAACCACGGCCAGCAGTGGGATAATGTTTTAAGCAGTGTGGTTTTTCCCGCACCAGAGTAGCCTTTCAGTAATAGCCATTTGCCTGGCGAAACATGAAAGTTCAAGTTCTCTAATATGATCTTATTATCAGGCGTACGAATACTCGCATTAGCCACTTGTACCGCATGTTGGCAATTTTTAGGCTTATTCGTAGGGCGCTGTTCAGTGAGTTGATGGAACTCATACAAGCGATCGATAACCGCAGCCAGCTCAGCAAGTTCGTCATATTTATAAATAAACCAGCTTAAATTGTTCGATACTAGCATAAATGCCTGGCGCGATTTCATTAGTCCGCCCAGATTGATCTGCCCGCTAATAAACTGCGGCAATAACAGAAAGTAGGGAAGAACGCTAAGCGAGCGCGAATAAATATTTTGCCAGTAATCAAGCCACCGCTGACGATTCATTAAACGATGCCAGTTCTCTTTAATGGTATGAAAATTGTCGCTCAACTCCTGGCGTTGTAGAGACTCAGCATTGCTTAGCGCAATCAGTTCTGCCTGCTTATTATGCTGCACAAGATTAGTTCGAAATGTCGCTTCGCTACGTTGTTTTTCCACATTAAGCGGACGAATACGCTTACCAACCTTATGGGTAAATAAAGTTCCACCGATCACAATGAGCACAACGGTATAGACCATATACCCCTGGATATTCCATTCTGTTCCACCAACAGTGAATGAGAGCGTACCCGCGCTTTGCCAAAGAATAACGGTAAAGGTGATCAGCATGCTAAGTGACTGGATGAAGCCAAATGAAAGACTGAGCGTTTTGCTGATTAGTAAGAGAATGTCTTCAGCGATACGTTGGTCAGGGTTATCTGTATTTTTATGCTCGCCGTAGATCTGCGTGAAGTAGTAGTTTTTATCTGCAAACCAGCGATTAAGGTAGTAATCTGTTAACCATTCGCGCCAGCGAATAGTCAGCAGTTTAATTAACCATGTTTTGTTCACGGATATTAATACAAAGATCCCCAGCAGGGCAGGGAACCAAAGGACAAGCTGCCAAAGCTTATCGGTTTCTTTCTGGCTTAGCGCATTGAAAAAATCATTATTCCAGTCGTTTAACCAGACCTGAATTTTAACCACGCCAAGGATCATGGCGAGGATAATAATGATTAACAGCACTGAAGTTTTATTATTCTTACGCAGCCAAAAGGGCTTCAACAGACAGAGATACTTTGCTATCAACATACAAAACGTAATGGGAATGGTTATCATTAGCGAAAATTGATTGTGCCATCCAATGATTATCTATGGCAATGATTTACTGATGAAATTTATTTAAGTATCATTTAACAATATGAAATATAAAGGAATATTTCATTTTCAGTGGTTATGGTTATGCTATTGATAATCAAGGATATTGCTAATGCCCTGATGCATACCACGTAAGCCAGGATTTTCGCAAGGGAAGATGATGATGACGAAACACCCGACAGGAATTTATGTCGGGTGCCTTGTTAAGGTCATAAGAAGGAGGCTAAGAATGGAGTTAAAAGAGAGCGTTATTAATTATTCTCCATTTGTTTTGCAACATCCATAATGTGGTAAAGCGGTACTCTGTTCTTAGCTAACTCCACCATGGCGTTCATATAAGGTACCATGGTTGAAAAAAGGATTTTATAACCTTCGCAAAAATAAGAAACAGTCTCATTGTTTACTTTAGTAATACGATGCTTAGGACAACCGCCATTGCAGATAGGTTTATATGCACATTTCAGACATTTCGCTGAAATCCGTTTTTTTTGCGCTGTCAGTTGTACACTGTTCATCGTTTTGAGTTCAGATTTATTAATGTTTCCAATTTTGTACTGTGGATAGACAAAATGGTCGCATTCATAAATATCTCCATTACTTTCAACAACCAGATTATCCTTGCAGGACTCCTGGAAAATACAACTGGTATGCCCATTCCCTAAAAAACGGCTGACAAAGCTTTCAAACTGACGGATGAAAATTTCACCCACATCGTTTTTAACCCATTGCATAAAAATGGTTGACATAAACTTGCCATAAGCCGTGGGAGGCACAGAAAAATCAATGATACGGAATGTGTTCTCACTATGACCACTGAAATCAATATTCGGCGTCCCGGTTTCGAGCAATTCGATAAATTGCATATGTTTACTGCCGATAGATTTTAAAAAATGATAAACCTCAAGAGGGTAATGGACATTAACGTTATTAATGACGGTTAACGTATTAAACTCAACTTGATATGATTTCAGACGCTCGATGGCTGCTATCACTTTTGCAAAAGTACCGTTACCTGAATTACTGCGTCTGTAACGGTCATGTAGCTCCTGGGGGCCATCGATCGAGATACCAACCAGAAACTCATGTTCTTTGAGAAAAGCACACCATTCATTATTCAATAAAATGCCATTCGTTTGTAATGCATTAAAAATACGTTTTTGGCCTGCATAGCGTTGTTGATAGTGAATAACTTTACGGAAAAAATCCAGGCCAGCCAGAGTGGGTTCACCGCCTTGCCAGGTAAAATAGACCTGATTGCCAGACGCTGCGATATATTGTTTGATGAACTCTTTCAGAGTGCTGTCATCCATCCATTTTTCATGAGTAAACTGCGACTCTTTTTCAAGGTAAAAACAGTAATCACATTTGAGATTACATTGAAAACTGGAGGGCTTGGCTGTAACGTGCATCGCTATCTCGCTCAATAAGGCGGCGGAAAATTCCGCCGCATGAAGGTTTAGTTATTTCGCTTCGCTTAGTGCTTTCTTGATATTGTTAAACTTCTCCTGATTTACTTCGCTAAGCGGTGGCTGGCTGCTGTCGATAAACTCTCTTACCACGCCTTGCATCTCTTTAACGACCTGCGGATTGGCGGCGGCAAGGTTATCTTTTTGCTGTAGATCCGTCAGTTTGTAGAGACCTAACTGATTGTTTTCTACTGTATAGACAAGCGAATAATCGTTATTTCTCACCGTATAAGAGAATTGGCTTAAGTCCTCAGTGTTGGGGTTATGCGGGTAATCGTCTGACTGATGGCGAACAAATTTGTGGTAATTATCCCAGAATGGAATATTTTCCTCGTCAAACCAGTGAGAATAAGAGGTTATCCAGGTCAGATTTTTATGTGGCTCGCCTTGTTTCTTATCTTGCAACCAGGGCAGCAAGGAAACGCCATCCAGCTTAAGGTCTTTTGGAATGCTGATATCGGCTGCATCAAGAGCTGTCGGGTAGAAATCCATTGCGGAAATCAGCTTGTCATAATTACCGGGTTGAAGTTTTCCTTTCCACCACATAAACATTGGGGTGTGAGTACCGCCAGGATAGGTCTGACTCTTATAGCCTTTTTGCGCCCCGTTCAGCGGCAGAGGACCATCGATAACCGCACCATTATCGGAGGTAAAGAGAATAATTGTATTGTCATACTGTCCGTTTTTCTTCAGTTGTTCGAGAATGCGTTTTACACCCTGATCAACAGAATAAACGGAAGCGTAGTAGTTATCTGCTGTTTGACTACCGGTATTAAATTGCTTCTGATATTGATCCGGTGCAGGATTATCATTTGGCAGGTGCGGAGCATTATAAGCCAGGTAAAGCATAAAAGGCTGGTCAAGTGTTTTGGCACGATCAACAACGCCAATTGCCTCATCGGTTAACTGATCGCTGATATAACCTTTTGCGGGGACACGTTCACGATTTTTGAACAGTGAAGGGGAGTTGTAATATGCCGTTCCTGCAGCGTGGAATCCCATAAAGTAATCAAAGCCACGGTTTTGAGGTTGCCATTCTTCCGCAGAAAATGTGGTGAAGTTGTCATGATAGTCACGCGTTTGTTTATCTTCCGGTACCGGCACATTACTGATTTTTGACAAGTGCCATTTACCTACTGCTGCAGTGTAATAACCATGATTCTGGAATAATTCAGGCAAGAAAGTTTCTGTTAGCGGAATACCATCCTGAGCATCGGTATTGGAATAGACACCAAAGCGGGCGGGAGCTCGACCGGTCATTATTGCGGCACGGGAGGGGCCGGAAACACCGTGTGCCACATAGCCGTTAGTAAACCGTACGCCTTCATCCATTAATGAAAGGAGCGTCGGCGTTGATTTTTGTGCAGCTTCAATGGCTTTATCTATCCCTATTTTGTAGGTATCGACAACTTCACGATTTTCCATTGTTTTTGGGTCAAAAGATCCCTTATCAAAAGGAAGTTGTCCATAACCAAGATCATCCATGGTTAGTACGATAATATTTGGCTTTCCTTTGGTACTGTATTCAGTCGGCGTAAAGTCTGAGAAAGCAACGTTTGTTTTGGTTGCTTTCAGCTTTACATCATCTGCCGCATGAGCAGCAAATGCAGCCATACCAGATGCCAGTATCAAAGATATCGAGGTACTTACGACACTTTTCTTTAATGCAGACTTCATAAATGTTCCTCTTCTTATTGTACTTAATTCCGAAGTAATTTTACGAAGAGAAATAAGTGGATGTAAGTGAAGTTAGTCACATAAAGAGATAGCAGATTTAGCTAAAAAAAGGGAAATAACAGTCCATAAAGCGTTGACATTACTTTCTGTTCTATTAAGTAATTTCTCGCCGATAAACAACTAATTTATTGATATTTAATAAATTATTGCATTTTACTGACAAAATGCCGAATTGAGATCATAAATAATCATGCAACAGGTTATGCAAGTGCATAAATATGTGATGGATGTCACTTATTTATTTCAATAAATATATCGCCTAAAAACAACGCGGGGCAGGGAATGGCTGCCCCATATAATTCTTACGTAGCGTGCGTGGTTGACTACTCGTTAGCAAATAATCAAATAGCTAAAGCACTCATCGTGTTGCCCGTATTCATACCCGTGTGACTTTGACAACGGTACTCCTTAGAAACTCTCTTCGGACTGTTGCCGAAATGTTTGCGGAACGCATAAATAAAATAAGATGTACTGGCATAACCACATTGTTCGGCAATTTTATTGACTGAACCTTCTACGCGTATCAAATTTTTTGCGTGCTGCATTCTGGCATCTAATAGAATCTGTGAGAATGTCGTTTGCTCTTGCTTTAGTTTTTTCTTCAACAGGCTTTCACTGATGTACAGGCAGTCACAAATATCTTTCAGCTTCCATGGGTGCGCCAGCTTCATGTTGACAATATTTCTCACTTTTCCGGAAACGGATAGCACACCGTTAGTTAATAGTGTAATGAAACCTTTGCATGCGGCAAAAATAGACAGGCAAGAAAAAAGCAAAAGTTCTGAAAAATTATGATGATTGCGTTCTTCCGAGTTGAGATAAGCAATCATTTCATTAAGCAATCCAGTCGGTACATTTGAAGCACGTAAAAACTTCGCAGGAACAGGCACCGTCACTGTCTGGATGTTAGTGCATTGTAGATATTTTTTAATGGTATTTTCAGTAAATCCGATCTCTTTAAAATGCCGCTCATAAGGTTCAAAATGCGTACGAACAGCGTTATCTACCATCAGGATCTCGCCGTCAGAGAAGGCGTAATCTTTATCTAAAATGTTAGCGTTGAAGGCATGATGAATAAATATAACAGAACAAACGAGCGACATTTTATCTCCTTAAAACAATAAAGTTTTTATCGATACTTTTTTAACATTTCATATTTATAATTTGCTGTTTATTTTCAGTCTTGCAAACTATTGATAATGAAATGTGTAAGATCTCTTGCAATGCGACCCATTTCTGAAATACCCAGCTGATCAATTGCCGAAAAAATGGCTATCAACGTAAGGGTCAGTAATAAGACAACCACAATTACAGACATGATTTCTTTATAGTTGTCTCTTTGCGTGATTTTGTTTTTCACTGTGGTCGCATGCATTTCAAATATGTTTATTTAGCGGATAACGTTAAAAATCGTTAATCAGTATGCTTAATATAACAGGCTGGAGAAAAGAGGAAATAGGACTGGCACTTCAGTACTGAGCGGAGTTTCTTACAGCTGTAGGCAGAGGTTTATATCTTATAGTGTGTGGTTTAATTTAATCAATGTGAGCAAATTGCGCGATAATAGTCAATGAGAAATTCTTCTGCTGTGCGGATGACAGCAGAAGAAATGAGGAGGCGAATTAATTTGATGGTTCTAATTCAACCGGAATACTTTTATAACCAGGAATGCCACTTAATGGATCGTGGTTATCAAGAGTTAGCATGTGATTCGATTCTGGAAAATAGGTCACCAGTGAGCGGTCAGCCATAGGGTAAATGACCACTTTTAATCTATCCATGCGGCGTGAGCTGCGCTTACCGTCTGGCGTAAGCGCAATAAGATTAACTCTTTCGCCGTTTTTTACACGGCAAATTTTAGCTTGTTTAGCACTCATAAAGACCACATCTCGTTGACCGAATACCCCTCGATAGCGATCATCCATACCATAAATCGTCGTGTTGTACTGATCGTGGCTGCGTACTGTCGCCATGACCAGCTTACTGTTAAACGCTGAAGAGGGATCTTCTAACAGCCCTTTGCTGGTAATGAAATTAGCCTTACCTGACGGCGTCATCCAGCGCCTTTCAGCAGCTGCATTTATCAGGTGAAAACCACCGGGATGACGGATGCGCTGGTTATAGTCGGCGAACTCTGGCAGCACAGCTTCAATGTCATTGCGAATGCGATCATAATCTTCCACCAGATACTCCCAGGCTACCACGCTCTGGGGTAGTGTTGCCTGGGCGATTCCCGCGACCACAGCACACTCTGATTTCAGCATTACACCGGCGGGTTTTAACACGCCACGCGAGGCATGAATCATCGACATTGAATCCTCAACGGTTACCGCCTGCGCACCGCTTTTTTGCATATCAATCTCGCTACGCCCCAGAACCGGCAGAATATAGCTATGCCGTGCGGTCAGCAGATGAGAGCGGTTAAGCTTAGTGGCTACGTGTACCGCCAAATCTAATTGCGTTAACGGTACAGCGCTCGCTTCCCGATCTGGCATTGCCAGTGCAAAGTTGCCCCCCATGCAGATCAATGCTCGAGCCTGCCCCGTACATATTGCTTGCATGCTGGCAATTGCAGCATGTCCAGGTGCATGAGGTGGGGTGAAGCCATAGCGCTCACCCAGGCGAGCCAGAAACTCTGCAGACGGTTTCTCGGTGATACCGACGGTTCGGTCGCCCTGTACATTAGAGTGACCACGTAGTGGGCAGATACCCGCACCAGGCTTGCCAATGTTACCTTTCATCAACAGCAAATTGACCAGTTGCTGTACGTTCTGGGTACCATGTTCGTGCTGAGTGATCCCCATTCCGTAACAGATAATGGTGCGTTCGGCAGCGGCATATGCGTCAGCCAGTTCGGCGATTTGTGTCTGACTTAGTCCAGAAATACGTTCGATATCTTTCCACTCGGAATTGAGAACGTCACGGCGTAGCTCGTCAAAGCCGACGGTATGCGTTTGAATAAATTCGTCATCAAGCAATGAGGGCCGACCTGCGGCACTTGCAGCATCATCGCGCTCAATTAACAGGCGCATCATCCCCTTGAGCAACGCCATATCGCCACCAATGCGCACGTTGTAGTAGGCACTGGCCAACTGAGTCTCAGAGTTCGTCAGCATTTCAAACGGGTTTTGCGGTGCGGTAAATCGCTCCAGGCCACGTTCCTGTAGAGGATTGATGGCGATCATTTTCGCTCCCCGTTTCACTAAAGCGCGCAACGAAGTCAGCATGCGAGGGTGGTTTGTACCAGGGTTATGCCCAATGCAAATGACTAAATCGCACTTCTCAAAGTCTTCCAGCAACACAGTCCCTTTACCCACGCCGATACTCGCTGCCAAACCCACACTGGTCGGTTCATGGCACATGTTGGAGCAGTCGGGAAAGTTATTGCTCCCGTATTCACGGGCAAAAAGCTGATAAAGAAAGGCAGCTTCATTGGAAGTGCGGCCCGAAGTATAGAATTCAACCTGATTGGGATCACTATAGCTTTGAAGGCGTGCGCCAATTTCGTCGAAAGCTTGTTGCCAGCTTAATGGCTTGTAACAGTCGCTGACGGCATCATATTTCAAAGGCTGAGTGAGACGTCCCGCAGCCTCAAGCTCGTGATCTCCCCAGGTAAGTAATGATTGAACCGTATTCTCAGCAAAGAAAGAGGCATTTACCTGCTTACCCGTGACTTCCCAGGCGATTGCTTTTGCGCCGTTTTCACAAATGTCGAATGACGCACTGTGCTTAGGATCTGGCCATGCACAACCCGGACAGTCAAAGCCCTCTGGCTTATTCATGTCAAACATGGCAATAACATCCTGGCGTATATCCATCTGCTTACGTACTGCATTCGCTACGGATTTAACAGCACCCCAACCACCTGCAGCACCCTGGTAGGATTCAATTTTTTTCTTCATCTACTTATCCTGTGTGGAAATGAATTATTAGGATTTGTAATAGCGATGATGCACAGTACATACAAAGGGATTATCGCCAACATGGATATATAAGAGTAGGGGACTACTCTCTTTCTATTTTTAATCTATTATCGTTAAACAATAGATTAAATACGATAAGTTAAGCATCATCTCTCATAGTGTTTAAATTAACATATTTTTCAATATAAAAAATAAGACTCTGGCTTCAATTGTGCGCGGATTTTCTTACAGGTGTAGGATAATAGCCTTCACAAAATAATTATCCGCGCAATTTTCGTGAATGGAGCGCATAGACTAAGATCAAAATCACAATTATTCATAGATAAAAGTGACACCAATGACTGACTGGACGGTTCCGGCTGCAACCTTGTTTCCTGTTTGTCCATAGGTTGCGCTTAAACCCAGAGGTACTTTGCTTTTATTTACTGTCCCCAGGGAGACATTTTCTCCCGTAGCCAGTATTTTTCCATTACGCATCAGAGAGACACCCACTCCCGATGCTTTTGTTGCATCAGGTGCTGTGTTAGCAAACACTTGTCGGCTACTGTCAGTGGTGGCACCCGAAAGATAAAATGAGAGCTTTTGTTCGCTTGAGCAATATACGCCAAGGGGTATTTCTGCGCTTCCAGGAAAGTCCGGGAGATCCACAGTGACATTACGACTATCAACGGTGCAGCCGCCTGTTGGCATAACAACATTGTTATTTGAAATAATATTCCACGTAAAATTACGCGGATTTCCGCTTCCTAATGTTGCAATTTTATACATATGAATACGAGCAATGACTTCCCCCGCTTTTATGACAACTCCACCGGCCGCCCCAACTGGGGTAATATAGAGTTTTAACGGTAATGGCATCGGTGTCTTATCACCAATATCCAATACGTTGGTATTTGTCGTCAACGGGAAGGGGTAGGTCACATTATTCCAGTACAGCGATCCTTTATATGACTGTAGGGAGCCTGCGAAAGCTGAGCCTTGTACCAGGTTTATATGATCAGTGTCGTACCAGCCGCCGTAATCATTCCAGCAACTTATATGCTGAGACAAGTCTACAACCAGATTCTGGCCCGGCTGTATTACAGGGTCGAGATTAACATAAACAGAGGTTGTACCTGCTCCAATACTTGACCCGCCATCGACATTACAACTGAAGGCAAAAACTTTGCCTGCCATTAATAGAAGATAAATACCGAACAGGACCTTTATACTGATTGTTTTACCCATGATATATCCTAAGGTTAAAAATTGATTTAAAAAGAAGGCTAAGAAAATCGAATCGACGTTATTGCCAGGTGTAGATCACATTGATTAGCGCCTCGATCGTTCCCTGGCTTGCGTTTCCATTCACCGTGATAGCTCTTGCCTTAAGTGGAAACTGTGCATTACGAGTGATCTCATCAACAATAACCGTTTTGCTATCGCCATTTTTTAACGCAGCATCCTGGTCATCCCTCAGCTCTATCTGAATATTTTCGGCAGTACCTTCATTTTTGTAATAACCCGTATTGTCAGTTGAACCTGTCACGATTGCCGTCACTGCACTTGTTTCAACCGGACAATCGGTTAATGACAAAGTAATATTGTGCCAGCCAGATGCAGAACCAGGTTGTTGCAGATTGCGCGTATAAAGATCCCCGAGATTAACGTTAGCTTCTTTGGTTTGAATAGTGCAGGGTTTAGCGACTACCCGACCATTAACAGTGATAGTGACATCGGCGGCCTGGAGAGTTGCTGTGAATAACGCGCAAAACGTAGCTAACAGGAACCTCTTGTGAAGTCTTTTCATATCTGACTCTGATTATTGAAATTCAAGGGTAAAGGTTGCCGAAGCCCTCACCAGTCCCGGATTGACGGACTTCTGAGTTGACTTCAGACGAGCGGAGTAAGGCAAAATATTGTTCTGTTCTGGTACCAGTGGGATCCACTGCATCCCGGCATGAAGGTCATTCAGTTTCACCGGACGCATATTTGCGTCCAATATTTCTATACCCAAACCGGAGGCCGTATTGCTTCCTTCATCCAGTTTCAACAAAGTATTATTTTCTGCATCCTCAATACCGTTAAATGCAACCCGAACCCCCGTTGTCCCTTTGCTGCATTCACTTAACGTAATCTGAAAAGGGACGACTGGACTTGTGCTACCGGTCGTTGGAAATTGTCTGGCACTGTTTTTTTGGAGATCTACGGTAAAATTAAGCGAATCCGATGAGACTGTGCAGCCATAATCGAGGACGCGCCCGCTAATTTTAATAACGCTATCTGCGGATAAAGCAGAATAGGTGGTTAACCCCAGACATAAACCGAGGAAAATAATGTTATTGTATTTCATAATCTATTGTTCCTTAGCGACAGATTGCTGTCTGCTGGTTCAGTAAGGTACCAGGAGAAACTTCAGGAAGCTTGTACTCGACAATACAGTTTGAGTTTTTATCTTTGCCCCATGAAACCTGTAATTTCCCTGACTGTGGAAGTCCAGTCAGATAAACCTGACCGTTTTCTGCGACAATGCTGCCATTTTTATTCTCTCCGTGTGTGACAATTGCACCGAATGGAACGCTCTTATTACCGTACTTCAACGTCATTAATACTTTCCCGCCGATTTGTGCATTAAATGTTGCTCTGGCAATAGCACCGTGAGTTGGGATGACAGTGACTACGGTTTCATCCAGTTCAACATTATCTGCAAGGGAATTCGCGTTAAGAGCGACACGATTTTCTCTATATTCTGTCGCAAATGGTAATATTGCATAGCCACGCCAGTCGGTATGAATTCCGGTCTGGTTCTCTATTTTGACATTATCAGCGCCAGGAGCCTTAACCAGAACCATTGTGTCGCCCAGCGGCTGTCCAAAGGTGATGCCATCAGCATGAGCAATAATCCCACCACTCATTCCGTAATAAATCTGGCTGCTGTCACCATTCCGACTGTAACCGACATTCGTATTACCGTAAGCTCCACGATAATTAAGAGAACTGTAACCACTGGTGCCAGACGATGTATTACCTCCGTGGGTGTTACCGACCTGAACGCTATAATTCAGGTTATTATCCGGCAGCAGAGTGCCATAAACCCCCGATAGATTGGTCATGCCGCCTTTCAAATCGTTTGACATACTGTAACTGGCGTTTGAATTACGAAATGCCGACTGACTGTCTGTACGCATCCAATGACTGAAGGGAACATTAAGCGTAAAAGCGAGTAAATGATCCCGATCGTTTTGCCATATATTATTGGAATAGCTGTAATTCAGCGAAGTCGTAATATCACCAAACGGCACATTTAATCCAAATGATATTTGCTGGTCGCTGCGTGACGTGTTCCAGTAACTTTGGCGACTGGCACTGAAAAATGTCGTACCGTAATTTCCAAGCTGCTGAGAGATGCTTATTTGTTCCTGACCACGCTTACTGTAGAACAGATTAAAATAATCAATAAATTGTGTCTGCTCATTGGTGTCTCCGGTAGGAGGCTTGACGGTGTAACCACTCATTCGACTGTAGGCACTGTCGGATAAGTTATAAAAACCTTGCGTAGAATAGCGATATCCTGCGACCTGGATATTGGTTCCTGTCTGGTAGAAGGATTTGCTGTAGACGGATTTAACCGATTGCCCGCTGTGACGGGTGCCATCTGCAAGTGTCGTATTGGCCTGCGTGATATCGAAAGAAAAGGCACCAAAAAGTCCTAAATCTTTACCAATACCAAGGTTGAAGGCCTGATAATCTTCTGCAATTTGCATTCCGCCATAAGGTGTCCAGTTTCCTTCCAGTCCATGCATCAAGCTACCTTGTATGAACTTGGGGGAGCTTTGCAGGTTATTTCCACTACGATATTCCCCCATGGCAAGCGCATAACGCGTATATCCAGCACGTTGGAGAACCGGAACAGACGAATAAGGAACATATAATGTCTGAATACTGCCGTCTGCCTCTTTTATGGTTACTTGCAGATCACCACCATTGGCGGCAGAGTTGATATCATCAATAGTAAAAGGGCCGGGTGGAACAGTAGTCTGATAAACATCGTATCCGTTCTGTTTTACACTCACTTGTGCGGTGCCACGGGCAATACCATGAATCACCGGAGCGAAACCATGTTGGCTATCGGGCAACATCGCTTCTGTTGAATTTATTTTGAGGCCACGAAAGTTCACACTATCAAAAATATCGCCATCGGTATAACTATCACCTACCGTTAACCGTGAGCGTAAGGGAATAATGTCACGTTCAGCCGACGTATTGATATGCTGCCATTTATTGCTGTCAGATGAATTGCTACTCCCACTGTTATAACTCCACGTTGAGTTATCGCGTAGTCGCCAACTACCAATGTTGATGCCACTCTGTAAATTCAAATATGCATAGTTTGATTTTCCTGCATTATGGTTACTACGATTATTAATAGAATTACCATTAAAACTATAGTTTAGAAGCCCAGCATTTATTCCTTCTTCCCACAGATCAGGAGAAACATAGCCGCGAGCCATTCTGCCAACATAAATTTGCGGAACGGAGAGTGACAAATGTTGCTGACCAACATCAAACTCAGTTGATGCGTCGGCCAAACGATCCTGAAGTGGTGTGCATGCGCTGTTGTCCGGCACATGTTTTTCTGCCGAATGTTCTTTATTGTCTAATAACGCTGATTTTTTTATACCAAGACTGACAAGAAGATCTGTACTCAGGCATGGGATGAGTTCTGCATTATTATCATCTGCAATAAAAGTAATATCCCGACTAGTCATAAATTCATCGTTCAAATAAATGTCGACCCGATATGTACCAGGTGGTGCCTCGCGTCCCTTAGTAAAGGCGGATAAATCGACAGATTCAGCAAGATCATTGCTTAAAAACCGTGGATTAAAATAATACTCTGCGTCAACGGGAAATACCGCAGTTGCTAAGCCAAGGGCAATGGTAAGCCGTGCAAAGCGAGGCATTATTAACACCTGATGCATACGATATGCCTTAAATGCGGTACGAATGGCTGTCATTATTAATTCCGATTGAGTTTATTATTAATTAGGTCACTGGCTTACTGCATGGTTGCCTTAATACGCGGAGTTAATGCACCGTAATCATTGATCGTCTGAAAACTGATATCCCCGGTTGCAGCATGCGTGATATCCACCGATACTTCACCTTTTGGCGGCACCATGGTGTTTGGGAGATTGCTATTTCCTGCTTTCATATTTGTTACGGTAATGAAATAGGGCGTTGGATTAATAAGCGTGAGTTTGCTACCGCTGCGACGAAACCGAAGCATTGCAGGCGCTTCTTCAGGTGCCATTGCCAGGTTCGTGGGGCGATAAAACATTTTTATGCGGCTAATAATTGCCAGCTGTAATGTATTCTCATTCTTCTGGTCTTTTTCCATAGCAGGAATAGCTTTAACATTCACCCAGAACAGGCTTTCACGGTCGCCTGGTAACTGATGATTAGTAGCGTTGATTATCCGCAGCGTATTCTCTTTTTTACCTTGCATGGAAAAAAGCGGTGGGGTAATGACAAACTGGGTGTCTTTTTGGTCACCTGCATTTTCTATCCATGACTGAATGAGATAGACACTGGCAGGATCATTATTCGTGACAGGCAATAAAACCTGTTTCTGGTTTGCCGGATAAATTACCCGCGTCGCACCCAGTGCGACAGCTGCGTTGGCAACGGTGCTATGGCAAGCAAAGAGCAATAAAAGTAACACTGTCGCCATAAAGGAAATAGAGTAGGGGGTACGCGTAGTTTGCATCTGATGCATTCTCCATGTGTTAAGAGGATAAGCGGGAAAACCGTTACATCAGACAATCGATTAATGTTGCTAATACATTGGCGAGTCGCCGGGTTTCCAGACTTAATGCGTTTGTAATAAATGTTGGTTCTCTTTTAATAGGAAAACCTTGCTACAAAGTAAATATTTTAAATAACAGTAAGTTTAACTACTGTTGTTTATTGATAGTTTAGATATTATGTGATTTTTCATAGCGCTCCAAATACAAACCATTTCTCATTAAAAATTAGATGAATATTGGTAAATTGCTCGGGTGTGCGTAGCCATGCCACACACACCCTGTTTCAATTTCAGATGACGTATAGCCACCTTAAGATTGAATTATAGATATTGAACTTTGAAGGTCGCATCAGCGTTTGCAGTACCAGCTACGGACTGCCCGAGAGCAATATAACGAGCCTGGAATGGCAGTATATTCGTGCCATCAATCAAGTCGGTTTTAGCACTAAAAGTGGCCCCATCAAGTATTAATACCTCACCCGTACGGTCCAAAATTTGAATACCGACATTTTGGGCAGAGCCTGCCGCTGAACTCTGCAGCGCTAACGTATCGTCATTACTGGTGACAGTAGTACCCAGGAATGCAACAGCTGCATTACTGGAAACATTGGTATCACAATCATTCAGCTTGATATTGAAGCCAACGGCGGAGCTGAGGTCACCCGCTTTAGCCAGGCGAGAAGAACGAACCTGACCCAGCTCAACCGTTTGGTTCATTGATTCTGAATCAATTGCACAAGCGGCATTTACCACTTCACCTTTAAAATGAATAACACCGCCATTAACAGTGGTCGTTACTGATTCATCACCCTCGGCTGCGCTTACCGCAGCAGACGACATCGCCAACACAGAAACGACAATCATACCAACATGTTTGAGTTTCATAATTCTCCAAAATTTATATTTAAGTAGCTGAATAAAGAGGGTTAACAATTAAGTCATTCTGTTATTGCTTAAAAACAAGAATCATTCTTGATTGGTTGTTGCCCTGAGAATATAGTTTCCAGGGTTATTACATTTCACGAAGAACGATAATATCTTTAAATCACAAGGACACCTAATCACAACAAGTTTATTGCTGCACTTGTTGAAGAGAGTATTTGCAAAAACATTTTATGTCGCTAAATAACATGACGATTTCATTATGCATGTTATTTATAAACCGTGACTAAACAGAATATTATTGCGAACAAGGGAAGTGTCAGGAAAGGTCAAGGGCTACCAATGGTTAATATGGCTATAAATCATTAGCTATGGTTAATGTTTGCTTGCTGAAACTAACACCGAATTGCTCTAAACAGATAAGTGCAGGGTTTATTAAAGCTGACCGACAGACTTTCTTAACCTGGTAATATCTCTCTTGGGTGACTCTCCAAACATCCGCGAATATTCCCGACTGAAATGGGATAGCTTTCGTAACCGACAGCATAGGCTGCTGTGGTGACATCGTAATGTTCATTCAGCATCGGTCGCCTGACTTCATTGAGACGTAGCCATTTCTGATACCGGAGTGGACTCATTCCCGCTTGATCCGTCCTTAAATAAGTAACAGCACCCTCTGGTGTTTTCGTATGCAGTGTCTATGCGACAGACACTGCGCTCTTAGCATGGGGCAGGGAATAACCAGGCTATTTCTCCATGCACAGGCCAATTATGAAAGAGGAGAGGCTTAATTTCTTGAACCCTGAACGAATAACGACTACCAGAAAAGCACTTCGCATCACTCAGACATGATTTAACTTATGTTGAGCGAGAATCCAGTTCATAAACCACAGATGACATATCTCTTTGCTTTAAATGAATATTTTTAATAGAAAGATGAATTCACTTCCAGGTGGCTTCATGAACTAACAGGAAATTCGCCTCTTATGAGCATTTCTTGGCAGCTTGCTCTACTTCTGTTCATGAACCATTTCCCAATGTAATCGCATAACCAGGCCCATAAAGCTTTAGGGATTATCTGATTGCCTTCTTGAACAATTCATGAATTTTGGTAACATTTGGTTGCATCGATACTTAATCGGGACTAATGCCTCTGATGGCGGTAGCGTTCTCACGGCTGGCTAGGTGTATTGGTAGGGTAAGGTAGGGAAGCTTAAGCTAATGGAGTGTCTTTCTTAAGATTTAAGTCCATTTTGCATGAATGGTACCAACGATACCGAACACTCCAGAATGTTTGGCTGACCCTTTTTTTGACCCTACAGGTATGTTACATTCGGTGATATCATAGCGATATCGCTCAAGAGAATGCATAAAAATGACAATCAAGGAAGTTTTCATAACGCCGCTGGGCGCGTTCAACAAAAAATATAAACATCGGATACAGAAATTAAGATCATATTCTACTGAGTTAGAAGGTTACTTCTGACTCTGTCTCTAAATTTGCCTAGGACATATTGCATGTCGAAATCGGCTTCCTCCCATCCTCATACAGCTGCACCTACATGGAGTGGGTTTATTTATCAAGGGCATTTAGCGCTTTATCATTCCATAGAATGTGTGCTCAATAAAATGTCGTTTGAGTTGCAAATCGACAGCATTGATGATTTTTCGATAATTGAAAATGGAGTTGCAGTTTCTACGCATCAGGTAAAAGCGCTAGCAGATGATAAAAGAGCTGCCTATAGGGAGGCTCTCGAAAAAGCTGCATCTACATATATGTTGTGTGATAAGACTACCAAAAGATATTTTCATACATCTGCGCGCCTTGATGATGCTTCTGATTTTGTTGGCAGCAATGGGAATGTCGTTAAATTTTATACTTACGATGGACTGCCTTACTGCTATCTCCAAGATGTTGAAGAAAAAACGAAATCAAAAATTGAGAAGTACCTGGTTTCCGAAGAGTTACCTTGCAGTGATTTTTTAGTGAATTTGAAGTTCGAGGCTTTGCAGAGTCATATTGCCGCTCAAGTAATATATATACACGCGTGCAATCAGGATGGGTTAATGAGCGCCGCACAAGCCGCGTTTACTCAAACTTTAAAAAGTGAGAAGATTGTAGAGTTATTAAGCCTCACCGCTACCCATGAAGACGACATTGTATACAAAATGTTCCAAGCCAGGATGGCCGTTTGTAAATCATTGTATGGGTATACCAATACAATGGAAAAAACAGCAGATAGAACTGTTATTCAAAAAGTTGCAAATGTTTACGATCAGATTAAAGAGTTGGGTGATACTCCATTTATATGGTTGTGGAAGTCGTTATGTTTTGGATCTTCCACAATGGTCGTGAGTGAGAACAGTGTTTATGATTATGTGGATGTGATCTACGATATAGATAAAGCGCCACTGAGTGAGCAAAAGCCTCCTTACTATAGGTGCTCTGCCGGAGATTTTTATTTGCCAACAGCAATTTCGGCAGACAATGCTCGACGGGAGCATAGGTTTGCTGAAGATCTAATAGAGCAGCTGAAAAGCGATCCAGAGCTGATAGATATCTTAGTTGAATATCAATGGCTAATCGCAGCTAGAGCAAATATTTTTTCACCCGCTGAGCGATTTTGTGCAGCTACCGGAGCTTCGCGGGATGCTGTAGAAGATGAGTTTTCATTGATGGGTAAGGATCGTAACAAAATAACTAAAGCCTTTGATGCAAAAATAATTTCAAAGGAAGAGGCGAGGGTGAAGTTGAATGATTAAAGATATTGTTCTACAGGCTGCCTTGAAACATGAGTTTACTTTGTTTAATACAGGCGACTATTCTAAAGTAGATGACGTCACCATAGAGTATTCGGCAGGAGAAACTTTAGCTGGTCTTGAAGGTGTTGATTATAAGTCTTTGACTTATTTTAGTCAGGATAGTGGAGATAGGAAGCGATTCCTCGCTGTGGTTGAGTGTGAAAATATACCATCACCGCAGGTGCTGAATAAATTAGTGTTACTGTATGCTCCTGAAACATTCAAATCTGATCCTGCTTTCGATAAAAATACCGATCTGATTATTTTGCATAAATTAAGGCACCGAGCTGATTTTAATGGAATTGAGAGTAAGGTGTTTGGAATTGAAGAGAATCCATATTATTTTAAAAAATATTTTCTTTATTACAGCGAGGAAGAGCTTAGGTTGTTAGAAGGGCACAACTTCGAAAGCGTTTCAGCGATTGTTGTCGATGATAGGATGTTTGCAGAATATCGAGATCAACCACTATCGCCTACATTATATAGCGTCGCGGCGAGAATTTTTATAAAGCTTCCATTTGTAAAGGTTCCTGTTAAGGAAAGCTCACTAAAGCCGCTTGATATTTATGTAAAGGAAGCACTCGCCGAGAAAAAATTGACCGGTCTTCATCTCAAAATCTTTAATGCTTCTGCATCTGGGATTGAAGCAGACAAACTAATCGAGACTCTGATTCATGAAGAAATGGAAAATATCCAGCCTCAAGATTGAAAATTTCAAGCCATTTGAAAATACATCTATTGATTTTCGATCTGCCTCCATGATTACCTTGGATGGCCCCAATGGTTTTGGAAAAACTAGCATATTTGATGCGTTGGAGCTTTTGTTTACTGGCGTTATACAAAGAATTATCAATACAAATGATGCAACAGTTGCAAAACGTTCGCGCAAAAAACAATTTGAAGAAAACATATACTGGAATAGAAATAAAGAGGGCGACATCGCTATTAGAGCTGAGCTCATAAATCAAGATTCAGGAGAGTCAATTTTCCTAGCTCGTGTTGCTACCATAGCGGATTTATCGAACCCGGATAATAATGCACCTGATAACTTCTCTATTTTTAAGCTTTACGAAATAAGCAGTATAGACTCCGATAAGTTTGGAGAGAGTCTTGATTCTAAAGCACTAGAGAGTATTCTAGGAGAGAACTTCTTAAAAAATTTCTCTTTATTGAACTATCTTGAGCAAGGGCAGAATAGATACCTGTACTCGACGGATGCCACTGAAAGAAAAAAAGGCATTGAGCATCTTATTAATACCGATAAATTGACGAGACAGATATCATATTGCTCCGAGTTAGAAAGTATTATTACGGAATCTTATACGGGGAAAGTGCATACTGACCTCCAGGCTGAGTTGAATGAAAAAATTAAACAGCTTAGTGGTCAGTTTCAAGATGCCGAGAATTCCGTTGACTTCAAGCGGTTAAGTACCGCGACGCCGTCACCTGGTTGGGATGTTGAACAGCCTCTATCGGCTGTAAATGATACAGATATTGAAACTCTGATACGTGAATTACGGAATATATTTAGAATATATCAGAACTTTGATGAAGTTCTGACGAGAAAGGCTAATAGTAATATTGATGCGTTTTTAAAAAGAGAGGTCGATATAAAGTTGGCTCTTCAGTTGGGTTCTGAAGTAGCTGGATATGAAGGTCTGAAAGTAAAGGAGTCAACGCTAGTTGGGCTGGATCATGATCTTTTGATATTCAGAAAGCCAGCTTCAGAGATAAATGAAGTAGACCTAAACGGTCTTAAGAACGCTGCTGATTTGGTTGGTGTAAATAGTCTCATTGAGGCACGGGATCTAATTAAATCTGATAGTGCAGCTAAGAACGCAAAGCTTGTAAATTTACTAAATGCTCATGCAGAGTTGCTGCGGCGACACCAAGAATGTGAAGATTTGGAAATTTCCGGTTGTCCATTCTGTGGGTTATCATGGGCGACTTACGCTGCGTTAGAGGAAGCCGCTGTAAATAACGCGGAAAGAATTCGATCTGAAATAGATGCTTCTGCCCAGAAGTTGGAGGAGACAGTAAGGTCAATACAGGACTTACTAAATTTACAGATAACAGCATTCACACAGCAGCGTGACCTAGTTGCAAAAGATTTCGATAGTGTGCTTTTTAAGGCTCTCACAGCAGCAGAATCTAAGTTCTCAATCATAAGTGAAGTGGCTTTGCAGTTGGTAAATTATGGCGTATCAAAAGATCTTAGTTTTACGGCTGATGATGCAGCTCTGCTGTTACGGTTTAATGAAGCAAAAGGGATTATTGCTACAGCTAAAAAACCAGAAAAGGATGTGCTCCCTTTAGACTGGTCATCTAGCTTAGAGATGGCTTTCTTGAACGCATCAGATATAACCTCACTTAGTGTTTCAGATTTTGAAAATAAAGAATCCTATCTCAGAGCCGCTCATTCTAAATTCAAAAGCGAAGAGTACAAGTCCAAAGTAGCGGAGCTTGATAAGCTCAGTTCTAGGATTGAAGCTGGCAAAAAAATAAAAGCAAAAATTGTTAATCTTAGGCGGCAATTGGACGACACTGCGAAACAGTATGCGAAAAAGACTATTGGTGATATAGAGCTGTTATTCCATATATATAGTGGAAGACTCATACAGAATTATCAGCGTGGGTTAGGTTTGTTTATAGTGAGCGGTAAAGGAGATATACTCAAATTCAATACTGCGCTGAAGTCTGATCATGATGCAATCCTGTCTATGAGTAGTGGGCAAATCGCATCATTAGGTTTGGCATTTTTCCTAACATTGAATAGGGTATATGCGCTTAATCCATTTATACTGATTGATGATCCAGTACAGTCAATGGATGAGATTAACATTGCTTCATTGAGTGATTTGTTACGGGTAGAGCTTTCAGATCGTCAGATTTTGTTGTCAAACCATGAGATGGAAGTGTCAACATATATACGGTATAAATTCAAGCGCGCAGGATTGTCTCAAGCATCTTTTTCTATGTTGCCAAGAAATATAACAGAATAAATGTGTTTTAGGGGGGCGCCTTACAATTAATTTTTTGAGGCGCACTTCTTAGTTGTTTGTTGCGCTTTGCCTAACCGAACTAATATCAGCCAGTAATAATATTTGGTCGAATTTGAACGAGTTTTTAACAGTTTGATTGGTATATTTATAAAGGCTCAACGAAGAGTATTGAACAGCTGGCGGCTGATCTGGATAAGCGTTTTAGTCCCGAGCAAAAAAACTGAACCCGGGGCACGTTATTGGGCAAAAATAGACTGGAACATCTGTATCTTTTACGTGACACCATTTTGCCGCCACAGACCAGCGCCCAATATGTTTTGGCCAGCGGCACTTTGAGCAGAATTCCCACAACTACCCAGAAGCTGACAATCGAATGCCTGTACTCATGCGCCTCAAATTCTTATCAGAATCTAGTGCCTTCGACCGTTTGAACTTACAATCTGGGTAAGTGAGTCGCACTATTGGAGGGATACTTACAGTCCATCTTCCGTGGCGTAAATCTAACGCATCCAGAGCTTCGAGGGTCGCAATAATAGACTCAACATGCTCTGCGTCAAAGTCATCGCAATTTTCCTCTTCGTGTGTTCCCTTGTACCAACTATCATTTCGATAATTAAAAAAAAGAGAGTACTGAACTTCATTAAAGAGTTGCATCCGGGACTGGCTGACATTATATTTATATACGACTAGCATATAGGAGTGCGCGCTGTTAATCTCATTTTAATGAGATATATCAGTGCTTGACGGGAGAGGGCGGAGTTCGGCTTTGCCCTCTCTTTTTCATGACTCCATTTAGCTTCAAATACTTGCTAAAATTCATTGCCTTACTGCAAGAGATTGATTAATAATTCCAATTAATGTATTTATTTTTTCATTTATCTTGATGTGTTTTTTCTCTTGTTCAAGAGAAAGCTTCCTGAATTCATTTTCCCTGCTCGGCACAGCAACTATCAATTCCTCATAAATCTCCTTTGCTCCTGATACTTTCGCCAATTCACTGCTGTATTTTTCAATAAGAGACTTTATTTGGATATTTACATTTCTGTGTTCATGGTTGGTAGCACTTGAAACAAGTTGACAGGAAGACTTTGGGGTTGCCTCAATTAATTTCACGCACTCTATTGCGACATTGAATTCTGCTGTGACTGAGTATAAATATTGATACACGCCTGTTTTTCTTACTTTGTTTAATAATCCTTTTCTAACCAGGGATTGAATTTGGTTATAAGCAAAAGCTTTTGCCTTTAAATAATTTTTCGGAAGTGAAAATCGCTCGATAAGAATTTTTGCTACTTCGTTACTGGTGAAGTTATCTTTGCCAATATAGATGATTGCAGAAAATATGTACGACTCAGGGTTGGTTACTCTACTATTCATATCACTAGAAAAAGGCTGTTAACTTAGGATTGCTAAGTATACAACAATGGCAGATACTTAGACAATCTAAGCATTCGAGGCCAATGAAGATGAATCAGTGTCTGAAAAAAATCCGATACCAGAACGACTTAAGGAAGCGAGATGCAGGGCTGGTTTATCACAGCGCTCTCTGGGTCTCCTTGTTGGCTTTGATCCTGCATCGGCTAGCAGTCGTATGAATCATTATGAGAAAGGACGCCATGTCCCCGATATTGATACGCTTCGACGGATGGCAGCAGAGTTAAACGTGCCGTTGAACTACCTTTTTTGTGATGATCAGACAACAGCAGAACTTGCATTACTCATATCTCGGATGACAGAGGAAGAGCGAAGTAGCCTTATCGAAGCACTCAAAACGTCTTCAGGTGTAAAACATGCTGACAAAAAATGATGTTATACAAAAGGCTATTGATCTTTTTGAAGGTAACGAAAGTGCAGCATTAAACTGGTGCAATGAACCAAACAGAGCATTACAGTGGAAAGCGTCCTCTGAGATAATGGACTCAGAAGAGGGGGCGTTGAAAGTTGCAATTCTCATTTTTCGAATAGATCAAGGCGTTTATTCATGATTTACGACCCATCTAATTTCTCCAACTAACGGTTGGAGAAATTTGGGAAGGTAAGCAATATGCAGAATAACGAAAAGAAATCGTCCATGCCCTTTGCGGTGATGCTGCCAACTTACTGATTTAGTGTATGATGGTGTTTTTGAAGTGCTCCAGTGGCTTCTGTTTCTATCAGCTGTCCCTCCTGTTCAGCTACTGACGGGGTGGTGCGTAACGGCAAAAGCACCGCCGGACATCAGCGCTATCTCTGCTCTCACTGCCGTAAAACATGGCAACTGCAGT
>ERZ773150.889-NODE-889-length-28961-cov-4.676088_pt1 | contig 28961 bp, 28 predicted proteins | sample MGYA00580845_ERZ773150 | MGnify/ENA primary metagenome ERZ773150 (study PRJEB29015, sample SAMEA2737848) | human gut metagenome | biome: human gut; feature: human-associated habitat; material: faeces | place: China | collected 2012 ...
ATTTAAATCACGATGGAATTTACTCTTGCACCGGAATTTACTTTTTCAAGTCAGCTCTTCTGCCTACCTCATGCATTATTTTTAGTCATCCAGTATACGGGTGATTTTGAAAAATGCAATCCCATACTCTCCTGCAGCCTCATAGACGCATCATTGCCCACGATTATCTGTCCATATGGTATCCATCCGTTCTCCAGTGCCCTGTTGAATGCATATGTTTCAAGTGCTGTGGCAAGCTTTTGATGCCTGTACTGCGGCTTTACATAGAGCATGCCTATGCTGCCCTCCTCATGGATTCCGATAATTCCCGCGAGGGTATTAATGGTATCATCAGCAGTATTATCACCCAAAAAAGCGCCATAGACTGCCCCAGCCTCTATTCTTTCTATGATATAGTCCGGATTGTCAAAGCCCGGGTACATTGGCGCAGCCTCCCGTGTATCAGCTGCATCCAGCTTTCTTATAATTAAGCCATTTGGCATCGGCCTTCCATCCGGTCTGTACAATCCGCTGACAGATAGCTTTTCTTTGTTTGTATACACAGCCTGTCTGCACTCTACAGTCTCATTAAAGCCATTTGCTGTAAAGAGCTCAACATATCTTTGCTGGTGAAGCACTATGCCGTTTGTGATCTGATCTGTAACGGTTTCTGGAATATGCTGACTGCTGTATTTATCAACAGACTTTGTGACATTTTCCTGCACCAAATCAATAAGCTTCGACTCGCCCTCATCCGGTCTTGTATGAAAGCATACCTTTGAGACCATGTCCCGAAGCAGATATTCGCCATCTGCCTCAAACAGTATCTCGGCGCAGCCCCTGTTTATAAGCTCTATCATATCAATATGAAGCAGTTTATTTTTCATAAGAAACTCTCTGCATTTATCAAGTCTTTTAAACCCGGCATACAAATCCGGTCTGCGCTCCTTTGTGCGCTCAATAGACTTTTCAAGGCGCCATGCATCTATCTTCTTCTGATTGCCTGACATGAGCACCTCAGGCACCTTTTTGCCATGCCACTCAACAGGACGTGAATACTGAGGGTATTCAAGCAGATTGCCATGAAACGACTCTGTCTCTGCCGAAATGTCATTGTGCAGCACCCCGGGAACCAGACGTGAAATTGCATCTATCATCACCATCGACGGCAGCTCTCCGCCTGTTAGAACATAATCGCCGATAGAGACATAATCCGTTACCGTCTCCTCCAGCACGCGCTCGTCAATACCTTCATAGTGTCCACATAGAAAAATGAGGTCATCACACTTTGCAAATTCTGCTGCCATCTGCTGGTTGAACACGCTGCCCTGTGGAGTAACATAAATCAGACGCGCATTGTGATTTTTTATTTCTTCTGCTGTATTTTTATATGATGTATTTTCATATAATATATTTTCATCGGCGATATTTTTCTCGGAATTATCACCTGAATGGACCTGATTACATTTATTGATCTGACTCACCACACTGCTCACAGCCTGATACACCGGTTCTGCCTGCATAAGCATTCCGGCGCCGCCACCATAAGTGTAATCATCCACCTTATTGTGCTTATTGTGCGCAAAATCCCTGATATTTACAGTATTGAGTGATATAATATTCTGTTTTAAAGCCCTGCCTGTGATACTCTCTGACAGTCCCTGTTCTATCATCTGTGGGAATAAGGTCAGCACATGAAATCTCATTTCCTATATCTCCTATATCATCCTGTTTTACAGTTTTACGATTTAAAATGTATGATTTTGCTCAATTTTATATCTCATTTTACGGTTTTTGCAGAGTTTGAGATGTAGCTATCTCAAACCTGCCAGCAAATGCACCTTCATCGTGCCATTTTCCACATCAACATCCAGTATACAATCCTTTATTGCCGGAATCAGCAGATCATTTGCCCCGGCTTTCTTAACAACATACACATCGTTGGCACCGGTCTGGAGCACATCATCTATAACTCCAAGCTCCTCTCCTTCGTCTGATGTGACGGAAAGCCCGATAAGATCAGCTATAAAGTACTCGTTTTCCTCAAGTGGCACCGCATTTTCCCTTGTCACAAAAAGAGGTGCCTTTTTATATTTTTCTACATCATTTATGTCATCTATGCCCTTAAATTTCAAGATAACCTGGTTCTTGAAAAATTTGACAGAAGTTATTTCCAAATCCCTGCGCTCTTTGCCATTATCCAGAATGACATTTTTAAGCTTTTTAAAACGGGCAGCATCGTCAGTGGTTGGGAACACCTTTACCTCACCGCGAATGCCGTGTGTGCTCGTAATTACACCTACCTGTAGTAAATCTTCCATTCTCTGTCTCCTGATATTAATATAAATCATAACTATTCAGCCCACGCACATTCTCAAAACCATACAATACCGGTTCTGAATAGTTACTATAAATTATAAAAAAACAGGCATCTCATAAGAGATGCCTTTATGTTATTGTACTATCTCAACAATAACCTTTTTGTCTTCTTTAGAGGCTGCGGCCTTAACAACTGAACGAATAGCCTTAGCAATACGTCCCTGCTTGCCGATCACTTTGCCCATGTCAGACTGTGCAACACGTAATTCCAAAACAATTGCTTTCTCGTTTTCGGTCTCAGTTACATTAACCTCATCCGGATAATCAACTAAAGATTTTGCAATTACTTCAACTAATTCTTTCATTACGCCACCTCTTTATCCTATTTCTCGATACCAGCACTCTTGAAGATTCTAGCTACTGTCTCAGTTGGCTGTGCGCCGTTTGATAACCATTTCTTAGCTAATTCCTCATTTACATGATACTCGCTAGGATCCTTAGTTGGATCGTATGTTCCGATCTCCTCGATGCATCTTCCATCTCTTGGTGATCTAGAGTCTGCAACTACGATTCTATAGAAAGGAGCTTTCTTCTGTCCCATTCTTCTTAATCTGATCTTTACTGCCATTTTGTTTCACCTCCTCATAGGTTTATTGAATAATATATATCAAAAGTAAAATAAATACTTTTGTTAACAAAACATGAAATTCTTTAATGAAATTCCTTTAATGAAATCCATTAAAACGGAAGTCCTTTGAATAAGCCTCCAAGACCACCGCCTCCACGGCGTCCCTTCTTTCCGCCCATCATACCGGGCATCTGCTTCATGAACTTCTTTGTCTGCTCAAACTGCTTTACAAGTCTGTTGACCTCTGATACATCCACACCTGCTCCTCTTGCAATACGAGCCTTGCGGCTTGGATTAAGAAGCTTTGGATTTCGTCTTTCCTCAGGTGTCATGGAATAGATGATTGCCTCTGTGCGGGCCATGCCCTTTTCAGCTTCATCTGTATCAATATCCGGCATCTTGCCTCCACCGATACCCATGCCCGGCATCATGCCCATCACGCTTGAAAGACCGCCCATCTTCTTCATCTGACTCATCGAATCAAGGTACATCTCAAAATCAAACTCATTTTTGCGCATCTTCTGCTCAAGCTTCTTGGCCTGTTCCTCATCAATGTTCTCCTGCGCCTTCTCAATCATGGAAAGCACATCGCCCATACCGAGGATTCTTGAAGCCATACGCTCCGGATAGAACTGCTCAAGGTCAGAAAGCTTCTCGCCCATACCTGCGTATAGTATCGGCTTTCCTGTAACGGCTCTGATTGAAAGTGCCGCTCCACCTCTGGTGTCACCATCAAGCTTTGTGATGACAACTCCGTCAATTCCTATCTTTTCATCAAAGGTACCTGCTACATTTACCGCATCCTGACCTGTCATGGCATCTACCACGAGGATGGTCTGGAAAACATCAGTAGCTTCTTTTATCTCAATAAGCTCTGCCATCATATCCTCATCAATATGAAGACGTCCGGCAGTATCGATGATAACAACATTGAAATCGTTTTTCTTAGCGTGCTCCACAGCAGCCTTTGCGATGTCGGCAGGCTTGTTTTTGTCACCCATTGAGAAAACCTCAACGCCCTGCTTCTCACCATTTATCTTTAACTGCTCAATCGCAGCCGGACGATATACATCACAGGCTACAAGCAGTGATTTCTTGCCCTTGCTCTTAAGCTTTCCGGCAATTTTTGCTGTGGTGGTTGTCTTACCGGCTCCCTGAAGACCTACCATCATGATAACGGTAAGCTCCTTGCCCGGCCTGAAAGCAATCTCTGTTGTCTCAGAGCCCATAAGCTTAATCATCTCTTCGTTTACGATTTTGATGACCATCTGGCCGGGATTGAGACCATTCATGACATCCTGTCCGATTGCTCTCTCCTGAACACTCTTTGTGAACTGCTTAACAACCTTGAAGTTAACATCGGCCTCAAGGAGTGCCATCTTAACCTCTTTAAGAGCAGCCTTTACATCATCCTCAGTAAGCTTTCCCTTGCTGCGGAGATTCTTAAAAACGTTCTGCAGTTTTTCTGATAAACTGTCAAATGCCATATTACAGCTCCTCTAGTATCTGATTCGAAATAGCTTCGATTTCATTCATTAATAGCTCATTATGTGATTTCTTAAAATCATTTGTCAGCTCATGAATCCTTCGTATGTCACTCTTTATGGACATGAACTTTTCAACAAGATGCAACTTTGCCTCATAGTCAAGCAGCTTCTTATTGCATCTCTTAATCAGATCGGCAACACCCTGACGGGAAATCCCCTCCTCGGATGCAATCTCACCGAGTGACAAATCATTGAAGACAAAATCCTCATATACCTGACGCTGATGCTCATTCAAAAGCTCACCGTAGAAATCATATAAATATGCCTGTTCAAGTTTTTCTTCCATATCAAGTATCCTCTTTTTCCCTCGAACCTATGGTAGAATAACACATAGTTTGCCCGGTGTCAAGTAAAAATACTTGATACTTTTATTTTTATATCATAGTGCGTACAATTCTTGGCTTATAGCCCTTCTTCTCGAGCGCAGCAATAATCTGCTCCTTGTGCTCTGTACCAAAACACTCAAGCGTGATGCGAAGCTCGACAGCCGCACTTCTGTTTGTAGTGACAAACTGGTTATGCTCCAGCTTGATTACATTGCCCTGTACATCGGCAAGAGTCTGTGAAACCTTGGCAAGCTCGCCCGGCTTATCCGGCAGAAGCACTGAAACAGTAAAGATTCTGTCTCTGAAAATAAGCCCCTGCTGTACAACTGATGACATGGTAATAACATCCATGTTGCCGCCACTTAGGATAGAAACCACTCTCTTGTCCTTTACTCCGAGATGCTTAAGCGCAGCTACAGTCAGAAGACCTGAGTTTTCGACTATCATCTTGTGATTCTCAACCATGTCAAGGAAGGCCACGATAAGCTCGTCATCCTCCACTGTGATAATATCATCAAGATTTTTCTTTATGTATGGGAAAATATTTGAGCCCGGTGTCTTTACCGCTGTTCCGTCTGCAATAGTATTTACACTTGGTAAAGTGGTCACCTTGCCGTTCTTAAATGACTCCTGCATACAATTGGCACCGGCCGGCTCCACTCCGATAACCTTAATCTTTGGGTTTAAGAGCTTTGCAAGTGTGGATACACCTGTTGCCAGCCCGCCGCCGCCGATTGGAACGAGGATGTACTCAACAAGAGGAAGCTCCTTGAATATCTCCATAGCAATAGTTCCCTGTCCTGTTGCGACAGCTAAATCATCAAACGGATGGATAAATGTGTAGCCCTCTTTCTCTGCAAGCTCATATGCCTTGGCACATGCCTCATCATACACATCTCCGTAAAGCACTACCTCAGCGCCGTAGCTCTTTGTACGGTTTACCTTGATAAGAGGTGTGGTGGTAGGCATCACGATGACAGCCTTGCAGCCATAGCACTTTGCAGCATACGCAACACCCTGCGCATGGTTTCCTGCGGATGCTGTGATGAGTCCCTTTGCCCTCTCCTCATCTGTGAGTGTGCTTATCTTGTAGTACGCACCTCTGACCTTGTAAGCTCCGGTAAACTGCATATTTTCAGGCTTCAGATATACCTTATTGCCTGTCTGGTCACTTAAAAAATCACTGTAAATGAGCTTTGTCTCAAGGGTGACCTCCTTGACCTTATCACTTGCTTCTTCAAATTTATCTAATGTCAACATATTTGTTCTCCCTTTCCTTGATATAACGATTCAGAACCACCCACGCATTATTCGCAAATTATTCCGTTTTGGTGTCAAACAATGCATTCACGAACTCGTCCGAATCAAATTTCTGCAAATCATCGATTGTCTCACCGACTCCGATATACTTGACCGGCACTGAAAGCTCCGACTGTATCGCTACAGCGATACCGCCCTTTGCCGTACCATCCATCTTAGTAAGCACGATGCCCGAAATCTTTGCCACATCAGAAAACTCTCTCGCCTGAACCAGTGCATTCTGGCCTGTAGTCGCATCAAGCACGACGAGCGTCTCTCTGTACGCATCCGGATACTCACTCTCCAGGATTTTATTAATCTTTCCAAGCTCATTCATCAGATTCTTTTTGTTGTGGAGTCTTCCCGCTGTATCCACGAGAAGCACATCAGCGTTTCTGGCCTTTGAAGCAGCAACCGCATCATATACAACAGCTCCCGGGTCTGCACCCTCGGCACCGCCAATCATATCAACTCCGGCGCGGTTTGCCCATTCCTTCAGCTGGTCACCTGCTGCCGCCCTGAAGGTATCGGCACCTGCAATAACCACCTTCTTGCCCTGTTCCTTGAGCTTTCCTGCAAGCTTTCCGACAGTGGTAGTCTTTCCCACTCCGTTGACACCGATTACAAGCACAACAGACTTTTCATTTTCAAATCTGTAGGCGGTCTCCTCCACCTTCATCTGCTCCTTGATGCTCTCAATCAAGAGTTCCTTGCACTCTGCCGGCTCCTTGATATGCTGCTCCTTCACCTTCCTCTGCAGATCCTCGATGATATTCTCCGTGGCTCTCACTCCGAGGTCTCCCATGATGAGAATCTCCTCAAGCTCCTCATAAAAATCATCATCTATGTGTGAAAATCCACTGAAAAGTGAATCTATGCCTGAAACAATATTGTCTCTGGTCTTTGTCAGTCCTGAAACGAGCCTCTTAAAAAAGCCCGGCTTCTTTTCTTTTTCTTCCATTTTAACTCTCCATAAATAAATTTTACTGCGTCAGATCATTCTCTATAAGATTCACTGAAACGAGTGTTGAAACACCCTTTTCCTGCATCGTGATACCATATAGTCTGTCCGCAGCCGCCATCGTACCACGTCTGTGTGTGATAACGATAAACTGTGTGTTCTTTGTAAGCTTGTTCAGATAATTTGCATAGCGCGAAACGTTTGAGTCATCAAGCGCCGCCTCAATCTCATCAAGCAAACAAAACGGTGATGGCTTAAGTGCCTGAATGGCAAACAAAAGTGCAATAGCGGTGAGGGCCTTTTCTCCACCGGACATCTGCATCATATTCTGCAGCTTCTTTCCGGGCGGCTGTGCGACGATTCTGATGCCGCACTCCAATATATCCTCATCCTCCACAAGCTCGAGTGAACCATGTCCACCACCAAAAAGCTGCTTAAAGGATTTGTCAAACTCTCTCTGAATCTCGGCAAACTTCTCTGTAAACTGCTTTCTCATACCACTGTCAAGCTCATCAATGATGCCAACCAGAGTCTTTTCAGCCTCGATAAGGTCATCATGCTGTCCCTTTAAGAACTCATAACGCGTTGAAATCTCCCTGTATTCCTCAATAGCGTTGACATTTACATCGCCTAGGCGTCTGATTTCGTCCTTTATGCCTGCAATCAGCTTCTTTAATGAAGACAGGTCATCGTATGCATCATTTCTAAGCTCTGCTGCCGCATGCGGAGTAAGCTCATACTCATCCCACATATAGTTGGTCTGAGTCTCTGAAGCCTCCTTAAGCTTTTCTCTCTGGCTGTTCAGTCTGAAAAGCTCCTTATCCAGATCAGCCTGCTTCTTTGAAACTTCCTCCTGCTTTGCAAAAAAGCCTCTGTAATTCTCAGACATCTTTTCCTTTTCGACAAGACTCTCCTTAAGCTCTTCATCAAGCTTTGAATTGTTGTCCTTTGAAGCCAGAATGGTCTGTGTGATTGCATCAATATCAGCCTGCTTCTTTTTAATATCATCCTTTGCAGTAGCTGCACCTTCCACAAGGCTTGCCTTCTGCTCATCTAATTTTTCTATCTCTGAATTGATACGATTAATATTTTCTATAGCAAACTCTGCTGTCTTTGTAATATTTGCAAGCTCAAGTGAAATGGCAGTGGCCTTGCTTGAAGCCTCCTGCTCAAGTACTCCCTGCTTCTCAAGTATCTCACTGTATGAGCTGTTTTCCTTCTCAAGCTGCTCCTCACGCTGCTTTGATGCCTCAAGCTGCGCTGCAATATCCTTCTTGCCCTGATTTATCTCTTCGAGCTGTTTTTCAATCTCCGCATTTTCTGTGCGCAGATCCTCGTAGACATTCGCACTCTCCTTCTTCTGCTGTTCTGCCCTGTCAACAGAGATCTGTGCTGTATTCTGCTCAATATACTTTTCCTGTAGCAGTGTCTTTGTGGCTGCTATATCTTCCTCGCCAAGCGCAATAGCTGTTGCAATATCATCCTTTCTGGCTCTAAGCTCTTTAAGCTTTGTCTTAGTCTGATCAACTCTCTTTTCAAGCTCCTCAATCTCACGGTTTCTCGCAAGCAAATTGGATGAATTTTTAAACGCACCACCGGACATAGAGCCTCCCGGTGCCAGATACTCACCCTCGACAGTCACAATATGGAGTGAATAGTGATTTTTCTTCGCAAGCGCAATGGCATTGTCAATTGTGTCCACCACAATCACTCTGCCAAGCAGGTATGCAACAACCTCATCAAACTTCGGATCACACTTCACCAGCTTATTTGCAATGCCAAGCACACCCTTTTCGCCGAGTGCCGCCTCATTTTTTGTATTTCTGTTTGCACGCACACTTGTAAGAGGTAAAAACGTAGCTCGTCCAAAATGATTGGTCTTCAAAAAGCCAATCATCTTTTTGGCTGTAGCCTCATCCTCAGTGACGATATTCTGGATATTGCCACTTAAGGCTGTCTCTATCGCAATCTCATAGCGCTTATCCACCTGGATAAGATCTGAAACCACACCGAGAAGTCCCGGATTTTTAGCCTTCTGCTCCATAACACGCTTGATGCTGTTGCCATAGCCGTCATAACGCTCGGCAATATTTTTAAGTGACTCAAGCCTTGAAACAGACTTATGATACTCTGTGGAAGCCTCCTCCATCAGGCGGGCATTCTCCTTAGACTTGTCTCTCCACTCCTTAGCTTTAGTCAAAAGAGCCGACTCCTTTTCCTTTAAACCGGCTATCTCTTCATTGACAGCATTAAGCTTCTTATTAGCCTCATCCAATATATCATCAAGCCCTGCTTCCCTTGTCTTTCTATCTAAAAGACGCTTGGTAAGCTCTGCCTTTCTGATATTAATCTGCTCAAGCATAGTGGCAAAACGCTGCTGCCTTGACTGGATACTGCCTCGCTCCTGAAGCAGGGCGATAAGCTCATTCTTGCCCTTTTCCAGTCCGTCATTGCAGCGGTTAACCTCTGCAAGCACAGCCTCATGCTCGTTTACCGCAAGAAGCTCGTTCAGCTTCATCTGCTCTATATCAGCTTCCAGTGCAGCTTTTTTGTCATCATACTCTTTCCTGCTTTTAAGACGCTCAGCCTTTTCCTTTTCGATAGCTAAAAGACGCGACTGCAAATGCTCATCCGTCATTTCGGCCGTGTGAATCTGCTCCTTTAAAAGCTCTATCTGATTCTCAAGCTTCTGTCTGGTGGATGAAGTGCTTGTGATGCTCTCTCGAAGAGACTCGATACGCTCATCCATCTGCTGCATATCGTTCCCAAGCCTCTCATACTCTGCCTTGATGCTCTCGTATGTGGCGTTGGTCTCCTTTAGCTCGTCATCCGCAATAGCGTATTTCTCATCAGCTGACTTAAGCTCAGTCTCAATGCGCGCTGATTCAAGCAAAAACATGTTGACATCGTAGTTCTTCAGCTCTTCTCTTTTTTTAAGATATGTATGAGCCTTCTCGGACTGTCTCTGTAACGGACCTACCTGTCTCTCAAGCTCTGTCAGGATATCATTGACACGCACAAGGTTCTCCCGCTCATTATCGAGCTTCTTTTGTGCTGTAAGCTTTCTCTTTTTAAACTTTACAATGCCGGCAGCCTCATCAAACAGCTCTCGCCTCTCCTCCGGCTTTCCGCTTAGAATCCTGTCAATCTGACCCTGTCCAATGATGGAATAGCCCTCTTTACCGATACCGGTATCATAGAAAAGCTCCGAAACCTCCTTGAGCCTGCACGGATTACCATTGATGAGATACTCGCTCTCTCCCGAGCGGTAAACACGTCTGGCAACCGTAACCTCATTGAAATCAATCGCAAGCGAATGGTCTGAATTGTCAAGTGTGATTGCGACATACGCGTATCCAAGCGGCTTCCTGTTCTCAGTGCCTGCAAAAATAACATCCTGCATGCTGGCACCACGAAGCTGCTTTGCGCTCTGCTCACCGAGCACCCATCTGACCGCATCGGCGACATTACTCTTTCCACTGCCGTTTGGCCCTACAATACCTGTGATGCCGTTGTGGAACTCAAAAACAATTTTGTTGGCAAAGGACTTAAAGCCCTGTACTTCCAAACTCTTTAAATACATTAAAAACTCCTATTCCCTGTTTCTATATAAAAGAAGTGCCTGATATGCAGCCTGCTGCTCCGCCGCTTTCTTTGTGTGGCCTTCTCCCTCGCTGACACGCTCGCCGTCCACAAGCACCGCAACCGTAAACTGCTTGTCATGGTCCGGACCGCTCTCATCAATAAGCTCATAGGAAAGCTGCTCATGCTTGCCCTGTATAAGCTCCTGAAGGATAGTCTTGCTATCATAAAAGAGCTGCTTATTCTCAATATCAGTCATGATGAACCTAAGCACAAACTCCTTTGCATTAGTAAAACCACCATCTAAATAAATTGCTCCAATCACTGCCTCAAGCGCATCAGAAAGAATTGACTTTCTCTTTCTGCCACCTGTATGATCCTCGCCCCTGCCAAGACGCAGGTACTTCCCAAGGTCAAGCGGCTTTGTACAAAGTGCAAGAGTCGGCTCACAAACAATGCTTGCGCGCAGCTTGGTAAGCTCACCCTCAGGCTTTTGCGGATAATTGATAAACAAAAACTCACTTGAAACTATTTCCAAAACAGCATCGCCCAAAAACTCCAGGCGTTCGTTATCAGAATGCTTTTTCATGTGCTTTTCATTGGCATACGAGCTGTGTGTCAGTGCCTGCTCAAGCAGATGCCGATTCTTGAACGTATAGCCTATTTTGCTTTGAAATTCATTTAAATCTGCCATAATTTTTCCTCTATTTCTATATCTATCCATTTTACATATTCCGTGAGTATAACGAAAAGCCCTCATAATAAAGGGCTTTTCATTAGTTAAACATACTACTGCTCGCTTACAGCTTTTTTAATCTGCTCAACAGCATCGCCTACAGTGACGATTTTCTCTGCTTCCTCATTAGGAATCTCGATATCGAACTCTTCCTCGATACCCATGATAATCTGGAATACATCCAGAGAGTCAGCGCCAAGATCATCAATGAAGGTTGACTCCATAGTAACCTCGGTCTCGTCCACGTTAAGTACCTCGACAATAATGTCTCTAAGCTTCTCAAATTCCATTTTTAATACCTCTCATTTCTGTTTATAGTGACTAATCATACAGCAGTACTGCTATCTAATCAGCCGGCTTATTAATAATATATTCTTTAATTTTATCATTAATCTCTTTTTCCTTAAATGTAACACACTGGAAAACAGAGTTAGTGATTTCCTTTGCCTTGGAGCTGCCGTGGGTCTTTACCACAAGACCATTCAATCCTAAAAGCGGTGCTCCGCCGTATTCGGTCGCATCAAATGACTTTAGCGTATTCTTAAGAGCCGGAAGTGCAAGTGCAGCTCCTATCTTGCTCTTTAGTGTGCTCATGAGCCCCTTCTTTATGACTCCGATAAGAGTGGAGCTAAGGCCCTCGTAGAGCTTTAATATGACATTGCCCGTGAAAGCCTCGCAGACTATAACATCGGCATCTCCCTTTGGAATATCCCTTGCCTCAATGCTTCCGACAAAATTGATGTCTGTGCACTCTCGAAGAAGCGGCATGGTCTCCTTTACCAGGGCATTACCTTTCTCTTCCTCTGCACCAATATTGACCAGTGCAACCTTTGGATTCTTCACGCCGACAACATGCTCCATATAGATAGAGCCCATCTTAGCAAACTGTACCAGATGCTCAGCTCTGGCATCCACATTGGCTCCACAGTCTATGAGCAGAGATACGCCCCTCTCAGTCGGAATAAGCGGTGCCAAAGGCGGCCTTTGTATGCCCTTTATCCTGCCGACTATTACCTGTCCTCCGACAAGTACAGCACCTGAGCTTCCTGCCGAAACAAATGCATCAGCCTCTTTATTCTTGACCATATTCATGCCAACAACGATTGATGACTGCTTCTTTCGTCTGATTGCCCCAACCGGTGGCTCTGCCATCTCTATAACCTCAGGCGCATCTACTATCTCTATCTGCTCCTTAGGATATGTATACAAAGAAAGCTCCCTCTCTACCGGTACCTTCTGTCCCACAAGAAATATCTTTATATCATTTCTTTTGTTAACCGCATCTACCGCACCCTTTACTACCTCTGCGGGTGCATTGTCGCCACCCATTGCATCGAGTGCGACCCTTGTTGTACTTTGCATTGTGACCTCCCTGTGCCTGCTAAAAAGCAAACTACTAATTGATTAAATAAAATATACTATAATCATAGGTATAAATCAATAACCAATTGACTACTCTATATGGCTTCCATCATTCTCCCGGACTCATTGAAATAACCTTGCCACAGTTCCATAAATCAGCAGTGCGCTTTGCTGCGTCAAGTCTGTCATCGTCTGACTTAAAATCAATATTTACTGAGTGGCATCCGCACTCAAGGCATGTCACATAATATGAGCTGCCGCAGTCCTCCTCGAGAATCCCGGCACCGCCACAGAGCGGGCACTCATAGATTTCAACTAAATCGTCTATACTATTCATGATAGTTTGCTTCCTTCTTTCTTTAATATCTAAATATCCTTTCAGTATAATAACATCCCTGCAAGCTATATACAAGCAAAAATATACTAATCTGAACAAAATAACCATAACAAAAGAGACTGCATATCATCTCTGATATACAGTCTCCATAATATACAATTTATTTTTTTCTTACAAGCATTCTCACTCCAACTATTACCATAACTATAGCAAAGCAGAATATAGCTACCATCAGAAACAGCCTGTTATCATCACCTGTCTTAAGTACAGGCTTTGCTGTCACACCTGCATTATTTGTATTGCTGACATTATTATTCTGTTCGGCTGTATCTCCCTTTGACTCCGGATCCTTGTCTTGATCCTTAACTGTCTCCTTATCCACATCTGAGTATGTGACTGCGTATGTAGAGAATTTATCAGTCTCGAATGTCAATACGCCTGCCGAAGCATCCCACTTCGATGGAATAATCTCCGGTTTGCCATCGTGGACTCTGATTACCTGATATGTACGCACCTTTGATGAATCCTTCAGTAAAAGCTCATCAGCAAGCTTTACATTCACAGAAAACTTAGTAGAGGTCTGTGGAATAAGCTCCTTATCTGTGATAATATTACCATCCTTATCTGTCACTGTAAGAAGAACAGAAAAATCAAGAAACATGCCCAGCTGCTCATCTGTCACCATCACAGAAGCTATGAGCTTCTTATCTTTATCTGTCACTGTCTTTGAGGCATCTGCCATATTAAGTCTGATATCAGCCTTTCCTCCAGCCTCGACTGCCTGCTTCTGCTCATCATTTAGTACAGTATCTTTGAGCTTCTTCTCATCTACAGACACATCTACCTTCATATCTCCTACCGATATCTGCGGGTTATACTCAATTATTCCTGTATCCTTATTTTCCGGCTTGTCCGGTGTAACTGGTTTATCCGGTGTAACCGGTTTGTCCGGAGTAACTGGTTTGTCCGGTGTAACCGGCTTGTCCGGCTCACTTGGAGTAGGCGCCGGAAGCTTTGCAATCACTTTATCAAATGTAACACTATCACTAGCATTATTGCACTTAATACTAATTACGGCTGTTGCTCTTCCAGTATCTGCCGTTGTGGCAGCTGTTATAGTGAGCTCTCCTACCGTAACAACAGGCTCTGTGATGCCTGCATTCTTCAAAGCATCATCTACCACTTTCTGAATATCGGCCTGAGTAAGATTATTTGTCGCATCCACTGCACTTATAGAAGCTTCAACAACCACCTTTGCCTCAGCCACCTTCTCTGCATCTGTCTTTGGCAGCTTAGCAATCGTCTTATCGAGATTCACTGTATCCGTTGCTGTACCACAGCTTAATGATATAACAGCATTTACACTGCCATCAGCCTTAGATGTGGCAGCCTGCTTCTTAAAATCTCCAACCTGTGCTGTAACATCCGTGATACTTGCATTCTTCAAGGCATCATTTATCGCACTCTGTACATTCTCCTTGGTCAGGTCATTAGATGCTTCAATCTCAGCTATAGTTGTAGAAACAACAGCCTTTGCCTCAGCCACCTTCTCTGCACCTGTCTTTGGCAGCTTAGCAATCGTCTTATTAAATATCACTGTATCGCTCACATCACCACAAGTAATCACAACACTTGCAGACACACTTCCCTCAGAAGCTGAAGTGGCATCCTTCTTAGAAAAATCACCAACTGAAATAGTCACATCGGTAACACCTGTAGAAGCAGCCGCTACATCTGCAATTTTTTTGATAGCATCCTGTGAAATACTGTTACTGCCATCTGTTTTTACAAACTCAGACTCAACAGCTTTCTTAACCAAAGCCACCTTCTGTGCATCGGTCTTCTCAGGCTCCACAACAGGATTCTGTGTCCAATGTGCATAAAGAATCTGATCAGCGGTCAGCTCAACTGTAGATGAAGCGGAAATCTGTACTCCACCATCTGCAGCTGTAAACCATCCTGAGAATGTATATCCCTCTCTCTCCGGAGTCGGAAGCTCGCCATATGCGGCACTGGCAGTGACCTCTTTAGATGCTGTAGAAACAGTGCCTCCGTTTGCATCAAATTTGACTGTATACTTCTGCTCAGCCGGTGTCTCATTTGTATTGTTTTTAGTGAAAGCCTTGATACGATAATTATATGTGGAAACAGCATATCTACCATATCCATAGTAGAAGCTTACCTTATCCTTTGAATTATCACTGGCTATAGTCTCATATGTAGTAGTAGATGTATCATGAATATCCTGAGCCTCTGAATATGACATCTCACATTCCAAAGCCTTCGTACCATTTGTACACAGTACAACAGAATAAGAACTGCCAGGCTTCAAAATCACCTCATCATCCAATGGCAAAGTGTAATAGCCTGCATACTCTGTATTGCCGTCCAATGTAGCACTAAGTGTTCCGCTTTCCGGCTTTGAGGTATCTGCCAGATCTGTATACACCTTTACCGTATAGTGCACATTGGCATTCTGCATAAATGAAAGTGAAACAGCCTTCAGCGTCTCGGATGTCACACCATCCTTCTGAGGTACAGTATACACATTGGCACACTGGTCATAATACTTATCAATGCCTGTCTGCAGTGAACCATCATACTGATAGTTGTTGTCATAATTATCAGCTGTATCATAATCAAACACCCATGCAGTATCCCTGAGTGATTTTGTCTCATATGACATCCAGAAATAACCCATATAATCGGAACCCCAACTGTTTCTCACAAGCCAGGCTCCGTTACTCTGTGGTTTAGTACTTCCCGAAAAATTGTCCTTGGAATAATTATCATCCCATCCAACTATCATAACAGCATGATTGCCACCAGCCCCAACTGTTGCAGAGCTGTCAAAATATGAATTGTTGATATGATTCTCACCATTAGAATAATGAGTATACAAAGCACCTACAGCACCATACTGCTGTATCATCTTCTTGACATCATCACTCTGTGACTTGATATTGATACGGTATGCATTCTGCAGATGCGCTACATCCTTGCTGTATGCATATGAATCATCCAGACCATTCTGCAGCACACTTGAAGCATTGGAATATGGAACATCCGCTTCTGATGCTGCACCACTCCACTGAGTGAGTCTGCGCATAGCCATCTCATAATTGCCACCATGCATCAGATAATTCTCAGACGCCTTGTCATTGTAGTACCTGGTATAGTCACCACTTAGCCCTCCAAGAGGATCTGCTGCTGAATTGTATGTAAAAGCAGCAAGCTGCAGCTCGCTCAAATCAATGCTCTTAGTGGCTTCGCCCTTATTTATCAGGCCAAACTCAGCCAAGCCCATAGATGAAAAAGCCCAGCATGTACCATATGGATTCTGATTTCTGACAACCGGATAATTATCTTTCAGATACGCTATAGCATCATCCCCCGTGCCAGGATACGATGAGCTTACAGTCGAGTACATATCAATCTGTGGCTCATAAATTGGAGCATTCTCATCCAGCTTGCTCTCAATATACCCGCCTGTCATGCCTGCATCTGCTCCACCTGTCACATCACCTGATGCCGGTCCAGCCCATACATAGCTGAATGTAGATGTGGCAAGTAAAAATGCACAAGTCAAAAGTGCTGTAATTTTCTTTCCCTTCATTTGTTCATCCTTTCATTAGTAGTTGTATTTAGTACCTTGTAACCATAATAACATAGCCATATCACTGTGCGCAACAACTTATTTCAAAACTTTTCACCATGCAGCGTTTCCTGCAAAAAGCAATGCCGTAAGCCCTGTAAATATGCTCTCCTTGGAAATCCGAAGACAGCCTGTGAGTACGGCAAACTGTAAAAACTCATTTGTCTTGAGTGCCTGCCCGAAAAGACCTCTGATGAGAGAAACCATCTCCTTGTAATACCCATTCTGAAAAGCCTTGTCCAGCGACACATCGTACTCATCTATGAGGATAACTACCTTCTGTCCATAGTGCTTATACAATAACTGTGAAAGCATTCGTATACTGTCTTCAATATTATCCTCATTGCCCCAGCTTTGTAAAAGCTGCTCTATAAGCATGGTCTTATCAACATAATAGAACCCCAGTTTTCTAATTTTCTCAAAATTTTCAATTCAAACCGGTAACTTCAATGCATTTACCATAAAAGCCTCCAAAAAATAATCCGCTATACTTAACTCTAGTATAGCGGATTGCCTGATAAAATACACTTTAAAGTTTCTCTCCATATATCTCCCCACTCCTGACCCAGGTGTCCTTTCGCACCTTGGCCCTCTGCTGCACAATAGCGCCACAATCGATATGACAGAAATCGCCAACCGAAGCTCCTGAGCTCACCACACCGTTTGAAGCAACTATGGAGAAATCACCAATCTGCGCCTCTCCGACACGCGCCATAGTCAGAATCACTACTCCATCTCCAATCACTGCGCCCGGAGAAATATTAGCAGCAGGAGAGACGATGCTCGGGACCAGGAAATGATACTCGCGAAGAAGCTCGGCATACTTCTGCCTTATCTTATTATCACCAATAGCAATAAAAGCAAGCGGATACTCATCCCTGAACTTAAACAAATCACTGCACCTGCCAATGATATCAGCTCCCACAACCGTATCATCAAGGAAGCTACCATACCAGTTGTTACAATCTGCATAAGTTGCTTTATTTTACCCACCACCAGATAATATACAGTATAAACAGAAATAACTTTTGCATCTGTAAAAAGCGTTAAAAGAACCAAATCAACATTTTGATGGATTAAGTTTGCAATTGATAAAAAAAGCAACCGCACCCCGTTGTTCTATTCCTGTGTTATCTGGTTCACATTTATTAGTTAAAAGAACTGGCAACTGAGATGAAGTGCACAGTTATATTCTATGGGAATTTATTAAGGCATATTAGTTCGGTTCGTGTGAAAAGATTTTCAGGAATTGAAGAATGGCTAGATTTGGTTAAAAATGCCGAGTTAATGATTGCAAACTCTTATCATGGGTTATCTTTCGCAATTAATTTTCATAAGAAATTTTCGGTGTATTGGTTGACAAATTCTCCTCAGAGTAATACGAGAATAAAGAGTTTGTTATCTCAAATAGATGTACAGGATTATGAAGAAGGAATGATTTGCAATCCAAAATTGGAAAAGGTTGAACAGAATTTGGATAAGATCCTCTCTGTCAGAACCTATTACAAAAATGCAGGCTTCGTAGATTAATATATTCTGCGAAAGCGTTTTGCATTTCCCGTTCTTAATACAACTAAAAAGAGACCGAACTGATGTCCGGTCTCTCTTAATTCTCATACTACTTAGTATTAGTCCTGAGGAATGATTTCTTTTTTGTTGTATGATCCGCAGTTCTTGCAAACTCTGTGTGGCATCATAAGCTCTCCACATTTGCTGCATTTTACTAAAGTAGGAGCAGACATTTTCCAGTTTGCTCTTCTCTTATCTCTTCTTCCCTTAGAAGATTTATTCTTTGGACAAATTGACATTTGTTTACACCTCCTTAAACTTGTTAAATATATCCTGGAACGCTGCCATTCTTGGATCCGGTACAAAACTATCGCAACTGCAGGTGCCTTTATTCAAGTTCATCCCGCAGACTTTACAAATACCTTTGCAATCGTCTTTGCACAGAACTCTCATTGGCCAGTTCACCAGAATTTCGGCGTAGACAAGTTTATCTACATCGAGTTCAAACCCAATCAGGTAGTCAGTTTCCTCCATCTCTTCATCGACTAATGCTCCGTCTGTGATTTTCAGAGTCTTGTCAATGTCAAAATGCATGTTTGTTGGAACTTCTTCCAAGCATCGGCTGCACGGTATCGCTATGTCTATATCTACTGTTCCCGTGATGTGCACTGCTACATTCTCCACGTTTGAGATATGAAGTGATATCGGCCGCTTTTTCAGAATAGGATAATCTCCTAAACGCGACTCAAATGATGTGAGCGTAAGCTCTGTCTCAATTGTTGTCTCTTTATTGATAGATTTTACAATGGTTGATATATCAATCATAGTTCTCTCCTATTCACACCTAACCAATTATACATATTGGAGTGGTGTTTGTCAACAAAATTTTATAATTTATCCACAACTTTTTGCTTTTTATTAGCCGACAAGCTTTACTGTCTCACGGCAGATTGCAAGCTCCTCGTTTGTAGGGATAACACATACCTTTACGCTTGAATCTGCTGTTGAGATAAGTGCCTCCACGCCGCGTGTCTTGTCGTTTGTTACACGGTCAATCTTTATACCAAGGTAACCTAAATATGCCATGATTTTTTCTCTTACGAAGCTTGTATTCTCACCGATTCCTGCTGTGAATGCGATAGCGTCAACTCCGTTCATTGCTGCAGCATATGCTCCGATGTATTTTGCTACCCTGTAGCTGAATACCTCTACTGCTGCGATGGCACGCTCGTTGCCCTCATTGTAGGCTGCCTCAAGGTCTCTGAAGTCGCTTGATACGCCTGACATACCGGCTACTCCTGACTTCTTGTTGAGTACATTCATCACACCATCGATATCAAGGTTTTCTTTCTTTGCGATGAACTCCATAATTGATGGGTCGATATCACCTGAACGTGTTCCCATTACAAGTCCCTCAAGTGGTGTAAGTCCCATTGATGTATCTACGCATTTACCGTTTAATACTGCGCTGACTGAAGCTCCGTTTCCAAGGTGTGCTACGATAATCTTTGAGTTGTTTAAGTCCATTCCAAGGTAGCTTGCTGCCTCCTTTGATACGAAGCTGTGGCTTGTGCCGTGGAAGCCGTATCTTCTTACCTTGTACTTCTCATAATACTCATATGGAAGGCCGTAGAGATATGCTTTCTCAGGCATTGTCTGATGGAAGGCTGTATCAAATACTCCTACCATTGGTACGTTTGGCATAAGTGCCTGGCATGCTCTGATTCCGATGATGTTGGCAGGGTTGTGAAGAGGTGCGAGGTCGTTGCACTCCTCTACCTGTGCGATTACTTCCTCTGTGATGACTACTGAGTCTGAGAACTTCTCGCCGCCGTGCACTACACGATGTCCTACTGCATCGATCTGTGCAAGTGACTTTACTGCGCCTGTCTTTGGATTTACAAGTGCATCGAGTACCATCTGGATGGCCTCTTTATGTGTTGGCATAGGTGCCTCTGTGATTTCCTTATCAAGCCCCTCTTTCTGATATACGAGTCTGCCATCGATTCCGATTCTCTCGCAGAGTCCTTTTGCAAGTACCTCCTCTGAATCTGAATTGATGAGCTGGTATTTCAGTGATGAACTACCGCAATTAATTACTAATACATTCATTGTTTTGTCTCCTTTGGTTTAAAATTACAATACTATTGTTAGTATAAACTTATTTTTCAAATGCGACAAGGGTGTTTTTGTGGTATTATGGGTTTGAACTCTAAAAAATACATTATCGATTAAAGGAGCAGCAAACATGAAGGTCGCAGGTGTGATTACCGAATATAATCCATTCCACAATGGTCACAAATATCAGCTAGAGCAGATTAAAAGGCAGACATCTGCTGATTATATCGTCGTAGTAATGAGCGGTGATTTCGTGCAAAGAGGTGAGCCTGCCATCATTGACAAATACGAGCGCACACGCATGGCGCTTTTGAGCGGTGCCGACCTGGTGCTTGAGCTTCCATCGGTCTTTGCCACTGCTTCTGCCGAGTTTTTTGCTGGTGGCGGAGTCAGTGTACTCAAAAACACAGGTGTGGCGGACATGCTGTGCTATGGTGTGGAGTCTGTGGACCATGAACTTACAAAGCTTGTGGCTGGCGTGCTTAAGAATCCGCCTGCTGAGTATTCCGCCTCTCTTGCCAGGCTGATTCAGGGTGGGATGAGCTTTCCTGCGGCCAGGAGCAGAGCTCTATGTGAATGTTTTCAAGATAACTATGATATTTCTTTAGAGAAATTAGATACTTTCATAGCTTCACCCAATAATATTCTGGCCATTGAGTATGAGAAGGCTTTGATGGACTGTGATATTACGGGATTTCCTATTCAGCGCATCGGGGAAGGATATCACAGCACGGATTCGACAAGTGAGTTTTCTTCCGCTACGGCTGTGCGCGGGGTGATTTCGACTGTATACAATACAGCTAATCATTTGACTGTTAATTCTTCTAACACAAGTCAATTTGGGAATTTAACTGTTCTCAATACACTGATGCCTGCAGATTGTGCTAAAATTCTTACACATTGTATATCAAATGGTCATATTGTGTTTCCTGATGCTATTTCCGATTTACTCTACTATCGGCTGATTTCAGAAAGAAATGAGGGATATGAGAAATATGCAGACTGCACAAAGGAGCTTTCTGCAAAGATAGTTAAAAATATTTATAAATATGAAAGTTTTACGCAGTTTTGTAACTTACTGAAGAGTAAAAATCTGACTTATACGCGTATTTCAAGGGTTCTCACGCATATTTTACTTTGTATTGAGAATGATGATTTTAACATATGTATGGATAATCCTTATCTGCGCATACTCGGTTTCAAAAAATCATCAGGAGAGCTTATGCATCTCCTCAAAAAAAGAGCATCAACGCCTATTATTACAAAAGTCGCTGATGCTCCGTACGAGCTTATTTCCAAGGATATTTTTGCCGCTGATTTGTATGGCATGCTGTGTCATTCACAGCAAAATGAGTTTACACATGGGGTTGTAATTATTTAATCTACAGCTCCATTATAATTTCTCGCGCCAGACTTTCCTCTATAGGCTTTGCATACACTCCCGGTGCAAACTCAACAGTAGCTCCTATGCCCTTTTGGAGCACGAAACGCAGCTTGCCGTCTCTCACCTTTTTATCGGTGTAGAGTTTCTTTACAAGCTCTTCCCTGTCTATATAGTCAGGTATACGTGTCAAAAGACCGGCTCTCTCATAGAGCTTTATCACGCGCTCTGCCTGCTCCTCTGACATATAGCCAAGACGGGCTGACATAAGTGCCTGTGCTGCCATTCCAATTGACAGTGCCTCTCCGTGCAGCAGCTTATAGTCGCTGACCGTCTCAATGGCACGACCTACTGTGTGACCCAGATTTAAGGTTTCGCGAAGACCGGCTTCTCTCTCATCCTTCATGACCACATTATACTTGATACGGCAGTTGTTTTCCGCAATATACTCACATGCAAATTTCTTGAATGAATAGATATCATCCAGATTTTCCTCTATAAATTCAAACATATCCTCGCTGCCTAAGCATGCGTGCTTGATGGTCTCTGCCATACCGCTTGCCATCTGGCGCTGTGGCAGTGTCTTCCAGGCTGCTATATCTATATATACCTTTTGGGGCTGATTGAACAGACCTATGGTGTTGGTAGCAAGAGGTGTATCGATGGCTGTCTTGCCGCCTACCGAAGCATCTGCTGCCGCAAGAAGTGTGGTTGCATAGTTGATAAACGGCACTCCTCTGCCATAAGTTCCTGCAATAAAGCCTGATAAGTCGGTTACCACACCGCCACCGACTGCAATGATACAGCAGTCTCTTCTGTACCCCTTTTTAAGCATGGCATCCTCTATTTTTGCCTTTGTCTCACGTGACTTACTCTTTTCCCCAGCCGGGAAAACAAACAAATCCACTGAGTATCCCGCATGCTTTATTTTCTCACAGATTGGAAGAGCATAAGGATCACGCACATTTGTATCTGTAATCACTGCAAATTTCTTTATCTTGCCCACAAGACCATTTTCCAGGTCAGATACAAGGGTGTCTGAGAGGTTGTAGCCTATCTCAATATCATATGTGTCATCTACTACTTTTTTGAGTTCTACATTGAATATGCTCATCTTTTTCTCCTGTTATGATATATTTTTGTTTCTTTTATGTGGGAAACTGCTACAGTATCCCCACAGCCTGCTTGGCGAGCTTATCTGCCTCTTCGTTGCCCTCTACCCCTGAGTGTCCTTTTACCTTTACAAAAGTAAGCTTTATTTTATCCTTAACTGACATGATGTATTCGTGATAAGCTATAGTGCCTGCCTTGTTTCGCTTCCAGGCCCCTGTGGCCCACATCTCTATGCCCATGTAGTCATAGTATATGACCAGTTCCTTAATTCCAAGCTCTATAGCCTTTTTTACGGCAGCCTCCGCGCCCTTTATCTCTCCGGCTACGTTGCGCATTGTGGCCATCTCGGCATCATTATCTGCCCCCTGCAGCACGTATTTTTCATGGTCAGTCACAAGAAAGCCTCCATAGCCATAGGTGTGTGTTGCTTTGTTAAAGGAGCCGTCGACAAACGCATACGTACTATTTTCGCCGGATGATTTCATTCCCGTAATGGTTTTCTCTCCGGCAATAATTTTCTCTCCGTTAATAAATTTTTCTGCCTCTTCTATGGTCTTAAAGCTTTTATACACTGCTCCTTGATATCCGTCAACCATTGCTTTGCAATCATTCCAGTTGAAATATATCCCGGGAACCTTTCCCTTTTTTACCGCATAGTATTTTGATGCCATGCTTTATTTCTCCTATAACACTCTTGACAAAAATTCCTGTAATCTCTCACTCTTTGGTGCGCCAAATACTTCCTCAGGTGTGCCCTCCTCAGCTATGGTACCCTCATTGATGAACATCACTCTGTTGGCCACTTCTCTGGCAAAGCCCATCTCATGTGTCACGACTACCATTGTCATGCCTGCCTCTGCAAGCTCCTTCATTACTGAAAGCACCTCACCTACCATCTCAGGGTCAAGTGCCGATGTAGGCTCATCAAACAGTATGACATCAGGATTCATAGCAAGTGAACGGATAATTGCCACTCTCTGCTTCTGTCCGCCGGAAAGCTGCGCCGGATATGCATCTGCCTTATCGAGGAGACCTATTCTGGTGAGAAGCTCATCTGCCTTCTTTGATGCCTCATCCTTCGTCATCACACCAAGCTTCACCGGTGCGAGCATGATATTTGCTTTTATTGTCATGTTGGCAAACAGATTGAACTGCTGGAAAACCATGCCGATTTTCTGTCTGGTCACATTGATGTCTGTCGACTTGTCTGTCAGGTCTGTTCCTTCAAAAAGGATTTGTCCTGATGTAGGTGTCTCGAGCAGATTGAGGGAGCGTAAAAATGTAGACTTTCCACAGCCTGACGGCCCGATGATGGCAATTACATCACCTCTGTTCACCTCTGTGCTTATGCCCTTTAATACCTCCTGCTCTCCAAAACTCTTGTGCAGGTCTTTTACCTCTAGTATCACGTTATTATCTTTCATTGCTTCTCAGTCTCCTCTCAAGTTTGCTTACTCCGTGGCTTAAAAGCATCACTATAACCAGATAAATAAGAGCTACAGCAATAAGCGGTATAAATGCCTCGTATGTGTTGCTTCGTATGATATCTCCACCCTTTGTCAGATCCATCATACCAATATAACCACTGATTGATGTCTCTTTTAGGAGGCTGATAAACTCGTTAAGCAGCGCCGGAAGTATATTTTTGACAGCCTGCGGTATGATAACAAGCTTCATGGTCTGTCTGTAATTGAGTCCTAAGCTTCGTCCTGCCTCAAACTGTCCTATATCTACAGACATGATTCCTGAACGCACAATCTCTGCCACATATGCAGCTGAGTTGAGGCCGAAAGCAATGACTGCTACAAGTATCTTGTTGGTCACAGATGCAAGTACTACATAGTATATAATAAGAAGCTGTATCATGACAGGTGTTCCCCTGATGATGGTCAGGTATGCCTTGCAAATTCCGTTTAATATGGCAAGACCGCCGTTTCTGTCATGGCTGGTTCTGACTATCGCAATTAAAAATCCCAGCACAATACCAAGCATTACGGCAAATATTGTGATAACTATTGTATTGCCAAGACCCTTTACGATATACATGTAACGATTGTCCTTGACAAAGTTGTCATAGAGCTTTTCCTTTATACCGATTGAAGAGCCTGACTGGCTGTCTTTTACGATAATCTCCTGCTTTGTGGTGATATATGTATCGGTAAAATCAACATTTTTCTGTCTGTCCTCTGTCACTGTAAAGCCTGCTGCCCCGACATCCACCTTGCCTGATGATACAGCGGCAATGATTGCGTCAAACTGCATATCCTCTACCTGCATATCCATGCCAAGCTCATCGGCTATGGCCTGCATGATATCCATATCAATTCCTGTGACCTTGTTGTCCTCATAGTACTCATATGGAGGGAACTCTGCATTGGTTCCTACCTTAAGTGTTCCGTTTGACCTGTCAATGTCCTTCTTCACGTAGGGAGTCTTTCCCACCTGATCTTCAGAGCCGATATAGTTGTCGATGATGCTCTGAACTGTTCCATCCTGCTGCAGCTTTTCAAGCGCAGTGTTTACCTTGTCGCGAAGCTCTGTATTACCCTTTTTCAGGCAGAATGCATAGTCCTCGTTGGTAAACTCCTCGTCCAGTATCTTAAGTCCTTTGTTTTCTTTTACAAAGGCAAGTGCCGGCTGCTCATCAATAACTACGCAGTCAATCTTGCCGACCTTTAATGCCTGGACTGCATCAGCACCCTTGTTGTATCTCTCTACCTTGGTGCCTGAACCGTCGTTCTCATAATCAGATACATAGATATCTCCTGTGGTACCGAGCTGGACACCTATTTTTGCGCCCTCCAGATCGTCCACACAAGCGACCTTTTTGCTGTCGCTTTTGCCGCATGCGCATAAGCCAACAATGAATGTAGCCATTAATGCTGCCATAAGCAAAATCATAATCGGTTTTTTCTTAATGGATTTCATATTATTCCTCATTTCTGTATAAATATTTATTCACAATTATATCATATTAGTTTATAAAATAAAAGAGCCTGATTTTATCAGACTCTTTTATACCAAATATTTATGCATCGTGCTCCATGTTGCTTAACTTCTTCGCCTGGTCGGCTGCGATACAGGCATCAATTATTTCCTGGATATCTCCGTTAAGAATCTTGTCAAGCTTATAGAGTGTCAGATTGATTCTGTGATCTGTCACACGTCCCTGTGGGAAGTTGTAGGTACGAATCTTCTCAGCACGGTCTCCTGTACCGATCTGGCTTCGTCTCTCCTCTGCCTCTGCATCCTGCTTCTTCTGAAGCTCCATGTCATAGAGCTTTGTACGAAGAAGCGCAAAAGCCTTTTCCTTGTTCTGTATCTGTGACTTCTCAGTCTGGCTGTAGATGACAATACCTGTTGGATAATGTGTCAGTCGGACTGCTGAATCTGTTGTGTTGACACACTGTCCACCGTTTCCGGAAGCACGCATTACGTCAATTCGGATATCCTTGTCATCAATCTTGACATCCACATCCTCTGCCTCAGGCATTACAGCAACTGAGCATGTAGAGGTCTGGATACGTCCCTGCGACTCTGTCTCAGGCACTCGCTGCACACGGTGTACTCCCGACTCATACTTTAGGATAGAGTATGCACCTGAGCCCTTTACCATGAACTCGACAGACTTCATGCCGCCAATTCCTGTCTCATCGGCATCAAGTGTCTCCACCTTCCAGCCCCTGTTCTCTGCGTAGTGCACATACATACGGTAGATTTCCGCTGCAAAAAGTGCTGCTTCCTCTCCGCCTGCACCGGCACGGATTTCGACGATTACGTTCTTGTCATCGTTAGGGTCCTTTGGCAGAAGAAGTATTTTAAGCTCCTTCTCAAGCTCCTCCACCTGCTCCTTTGAATCCTTAAGCTCTTCCTTTGCGAGCTCTCTCATCTCTTCATCTGATTCCTCATCCAAAATAGCCAGTGAATCCTCGATATTCTGCTTGCACTCTTTATATTTCTTATATGTCTCAACTATAGGAGCAAGGTCACTCTGCTCCTTCATAAGCTTTTTAAATCTGTTTGCATCATTTGCCACATCCGGCTCGCTGAGCAGATTCATCAGCTCTTCATAATGGTGTATAAGATCTTCTAACTTATCAAACATGTTTTTCCTCCTTGCTGTCAAACACTCCCGATACTACCCTGTCATTTCCCGCCAGGTCCTTTATCACATGTACATCGCTAAATCCGGCAAACTGCATCATCTCTGACACCTGTCTGCCCTGGTCACAGCCTATCTCAAAAAGCAGCCTGCCCTGTGGCTTTAGATTTGCCCTGCAATCCTTTATGATGCGCCTGTAAAATAAAAGTCCATCCTCAGAGCCGTCAAGAGCCTCATGCGGCTCAAATACCGACACCTCCGGCATCAGATGCGGTATCTCGTCGCTTCTTATATATGGTGGATTGGATACTATCACATCATACATCTCATCGACATGCTCAAACAGGTCGCTTCTCTCAAAATCAACAAACACGCCGTTAAGCCTTGCGTTTTCCTTTGCCACATTGAGCGCCTGCTTTGAGATATCACAGGCTGCACCGTCCACATTAGTCGTGTTCTTTAAGATGCTTATAATTATGCAGCCGCTTCCTGTACACATATCAAGCACTCTCATACCCGGCTCTATCACCTTGAGTGCCTCCTCTACAAGAGTCTCTGTATCCTGACGCGGTATGAGCACATTGCTGTTCACACGGAATTTGAGTCCCATAAACTCCTGCTCTCCGACTATGTACTGGAGCGGAATACGCTCAGCGCGCTTACTCAGCAATGCTTGATATTCACTTATCTGCTCCTGCGACATTTCCTCATCCATATGCACATAGTAATATGTGTGATTTATCCTGCATGCCATGGCTAAAAGCAGCCATGCATCGTTTTTTGCATCAACTATCTTTGCTTTTTGTAATATGCTTTCCCCAAGTAAAATTGCTTCTCTATATGTCATATATACCTTCTATCCGGCGGTCAATGTGCACACACATTGTTTTCCTCCTGCCATTTCTTCCAGTCAAACACAGCCTCAACCGATGCGATGCCAACCTCTATCATTTCATCATCCGGCTCCTTTGTGGTCATTCGCTGCATTAAAAGCCCCGGAACACTAAGCATGTTGACAACCGGATTGTCATATCTGCCCGCAAGCCTGATAAACTCATAAGATACCCCTGCGATTACAGGAATAAGCACAAGTCGTAACAATAACTGCAGCGGCTTTGAATCCACACGGATAAACATGAAAAACAATATGCTTATGAGCATTACTATAAGCAGAAAGCTTGTACCGCAGCGCTTGTGATGCTTTGAGCTTTTTCTCACGTTTTCCACTGTAAGAGGCAGTCCGTGCTCTATGCAGTTGATGCATTTATGCTCAGAGCCGTGATACATAAATGTGCGCTTAATATCAGGGGTCAGCGATATAATTGCTATATACCCCAGAAATATTGCCAGTCTGATAACGCCCTCTATGAACGCTATGAGCATCTGTGAGCTTATCACCTTTTTAAAAAACCCTGAAAGGAAATACGGCAATGCAAAAAAAAGTGCGAGTGCTATGACAATCGACAGTACCACTGTACCTCCAAGCATGGCATTTTCCTGTTTCTTTTCTTTGGCAGCCCTTTTTTTCTTTTCTTCCGCTGTGAGTTCTTCTTCCTTTTTCTTTGAAGCCAAGGTACCTTCATCATCCTCGTCCTCGAAAAATGACGCTGAATACATCAGTGTGCTCATGCCCAGATAAAGCGAATCGACAAAGCTCACCACACCTCTTAAAATAGGAATCTTTCTAATTGCATCAAGTGCCTTTGAATTCTTACGCTTTGACACCTTGACATCTATTTCATGGTCAGGCTTCCTCACGGCTACGGCGTATATGTCCTTGTTCTGCATCATTACGCCCTCCATGACAGCCTGACCGCCAATACCTGAATACTTCATAAAACCTCTCTATATTCCAAAAAAGGTTGAGGTATATTGCAACCTCAACCTTTCAAGTAACTATATGATTCTATTTCATACCATATTTCTTATTGAACTGCTCAATACGTCCACGAGCCTGGTTAGCTTTCTGCTGACCTGTGTAGAATGGATGGCACTTTGAGCAAATCT
>ERZ773150.901-NODE-901-length-28777-cov-8.617924_pt1 | contig 28777 bp, 32 predicted proteins | sample MGYA00580845_ERZ773150 | MGnify/ENA primary metagenome ERZ773150 (study PRJEB29015, sample SAMEA2737848) | human gut metagenome | biome: human gut; feature: human-associated habitat; material: faeces | place: China | collected 2012 ...
TGCGTTTAACTTGATTTGTGAGAATTTATTGGCAGCATTGTACGGTGTTGCCTTAAATCAAACAATAAATACCATTTTCAAACCGAGTTGACCCACTTACATATAATTAAAGCATAAATTGCTTAATTAAATTGGCATTACCACTATCTCTGCAAATAAATTTCATCATTGTTTCATCAAAAGAAATCAAATAAGGACATTGATTAACCAAAATGCTTAATTTGGGATTATATTCAATTTTATCCAAGACACCAACGCATAACATATCAAATATATCGTTTTTAACAAGTTTTTTTCCACGTTCCAGCCAAGCTTGCAACATCATCTTTAAATATTGTGCCTGATGCTCGGAATACCCTTTTCTCTTAAACATATCTGAAATTTCATTTTCTGCAGATTTTAGAAAATCAGAATCCATAGCAAGTGAATCTACTATTATTTTCATAATACCATTGTCGGTAAAACCGTTGTTTCGAGCATCAGCCGCTGACTTACACATTACATTATATAAATCTTTCTCATCATCCATATATTTCACCATAGTATCAATAATCATATGAAATATAATACAATTTTCTACGAGTAGCTCAATATACTTATTTTTAAGGTTTTGTTGTGCCTTGTCATTATCATACCCTCTCTTCAGTTCTAAAGAAAGCTGTGATATATATTTCTCATGTAATTCATCTGATATATCTTTGCCCAAATAATATATAGTTTTTCTTTTGGTTTCACTACTTAATGACGAACATGTCTTAAGGTAGTACTCTGCATATAACAAGCTAACAACTTGTAAAAAAACGTATGTGTGCTTAACCTCAATATCAACTTTTTTCTCCAACAAATTGTATGCATAATGCTTCAAAAAAGAACTGTCCTTATTAATATGTAGAATTGTAAGTTCATCTGGAGTAAAGCAATATCCTTGGGTATTATTTAAAACCTTTATTTTCTTTTCCTCACGAAATTCAATGATCATCTTTAATGCTTCCGGATGTTCTCTAAAATGAACAAGCATTTCCATAAAAACAGATGCAGGAATACTTTTATCATCACGAAAATCTAAAAAATCACGTAATTTTTCGACATCAAGTTTTGGAATACTATTTTTCATAGGGAGTTTTTCCCTGCCCAAATACCAATAAAATGCGTTTGCATCTAAATAAATCATATAATCATTCTCCACTATATGTTTTTAGTAAGCCATTATCATGCCTTTTTACTTGTTAATAATAATATTATATCATAAGGAAATAGTAAAATCAATTAAACGCTATTTTTTGTTTCATTTGCAAAAACAAGCCGAGCAAAATGTTCCACCGGAACATAATACTCGGCTCATTTCATAGTATCAATAATTCAGCGTTTTAGCCACAATCCGATCCGCAGGCTCACCGTCCTTACCCTTGTCAGTACGGTAAGCAAGCACCGTTATCTTCATATCGGGAAACAGTCTTTTGTCAAGTTCATTCGCTTCACACTCAACAGTAACCTCCGAACCGTCCGCTGTCCTTATCTTCACACCGTACCAATCAAGCATTCTGCCTGTTTTCTTTATCACAGTGACCTCAATAACCCTGCCCTGAACTATAACCTTGTTTTCCATATTGATTTACCTCCATTATACGTTTGTCTGCTCAAAATAAAGAGCAAGTGCCTTTTCGATTATTTCATTCGCTTCTTTCTTTGAATAACTGCTTAAATACCGCTTATATGTAGCTGTCGGGAGCGTTATCTTCTCTCCCTTGTCCTTCGGTGCGGTGTCCTCTTTCCCGTATTCACCTGTGAAAACTTCCTTTATCAATTCTTCGGTTACAACAGCGTATGATGAAACTATCTCCCGAAGCTGTTTCGCCGTTTTCATGTCAATGACATTCACATTCAGCTTGACCATAACCGAATAGGTAAGCTTCTGCTGTTCCTCAGTCATAAAGGAAATATCAACGGCAGAACGGAGCTTGATGTTCTCCTTGTCCACAAGCTCCTTGAACTCGTCAATAAGCTTGTTCACCCTCAAAAGCCTTGCCACCGTTGCCGAGCTGATGCCGTACTGTTCTGCCGTGGCTTCTCTTGTAGTCGAATGTTCCACCGGAACATCTGCATTTGGATTCGGCTTTCCGTTTTCAATCAGATACAGCTCGTCATTGATGCCTTTAAGCTTCCGTTCATCAAAAAGCTTGCTGTACCGAAGCCCGACAGCAAATGCCTGTTCGCTTATCTTCAAATCCTTGAAGCCCCTCTGAATGAGGTTCGTTTCCACAACGTAAATTTCCGCATCTTCATCGGACAGATCAGTCTTTACAACAGCAGGAACACTTGTTATTCCTGCCTGTCCTGCGGCATACACTCTGTTGTGTCCCGAAAGTATCTCATACTTTCCGTTCTCTATAGTTCTTACGATTATGGGCGTAATAACCCCATTTTTCTTTATGCTCTGAATCATATCTTCCAGACGTTCACCCTTATATAAAGTGAATCTGTGATTGCGGTACGGCACCAGCTTGTCTATTGCTATGCTCGTTATTCCCTGTTCGGAAGAAAAGTCCAGACCGTCCGCAACTCCGAATTTGCTTGTAACATTCCTTGCCATAATGCTCTCCCCTTTCAGCCTATAATCTCATCAGCAAGCCTGTTGTAATCCTCTGCGGCAGTACAGTTCGGTGCATATTCTATCAGCGTCCGCTTCTGTGCCTGCGCTTCCTTGACTTTTATGCACTCACGGATAAAAGTATCGAAAATCTTTGTATTCATACTCTCCGCAACGGTTTCAAGCGAAGCTCTGACCTCTCTCGAAAGATTTGCCCTGCTGTTGTACTTTGTGAGAAGAAGTCCTGCAACCGTAAGCTCCGGGTTCTGATGCTTCTTTATCGCCTTTATCGTTTCGTTGAGCTGTGAAAGTCCCTGCAAAGAATACCTGTCCGCCGTAACAGGGATAATGACTTCATCTGCGGCTATCAAACAATTATGCAGTATGGAATTCATCGCAGGAGCAGTGTCAATGATTATGTAGTCATACCCCTCGCACTTCTCCAAAGCGTCAGCCATGCGATAAAGCCCGTCAACGCTTCCTTTCAGCTTTTCATCCGCCTGCCTTAAAAGGCTGTCCCCTGCAAGTATCTCTCCGCACTCGGTATGCTGAACCGCTTCCGCCACACTTATCCTGCTGTCATCGAGAAGAACATCATAAACAGTCGCAGCACCCTCGGTTTCCGCGCGGTAGGTATCAGTGCTGTTGCACTGCTGATCGCAGTCGATAAGTAGCGTTCTGTATCCACGCTCGGTAAGTATCGCCGAGAGAGCTGTTGCGGAACTGGACTTGCCAACTCCGCCTTTCATATTCGCCAAAGTTATAACTTTCATATCGGTATCCTTTCTCACGCAAGCTCAAGCCTGTTCATTTTGTCTATCCACTTATCAACAGCATTGATAATCCCCTCAAAAGCTTCGTACCTTTCCATTTTTTCATTGTAAAGGTCAATATCGTCCTCGTCCGCATCTTCGGGAAGTTCGGGCTTGTCATAGTAGCCGTTAAATTCAAGGTAGTCACGGCGTTCTTTAAGATAGCCGAGAAATGCGGAGTGAATGCCCTTGGCGTAGTTCTTGTTCTCATCGTTAAGGTCAATGATTTTCTCCCTGATGGCTTCGCAGGTCATTTCATAGCGTTCCGCATCGAGGTCGTCTATAACACAGAACGATGATCTTGCAATGTCCTCCCAATCCTCATAATAATCGGAGGTTTCGCAGGCACAGCCTATATCCTCCAAAATGTCTGTCACTCTCTCATAGCTTTCATCGGAAATTCTTAACATAACAAATACCTCTTTTCATTTATTTACATATTTAAGCGTGTTCCAAACCGCCCTGCGCTCTTCGGCAGTCATCGGCTTACGCCGTGGCTTCGGCTTTCTGCGTTCGGCATAAGCCATTAACGCTTTTTCACGGATATTTCTGATCCTTTTCTCACGGCTGATAAGGATCTCTGCCTGTGCCGAAAGAATCGTCTTGGCAATGATAAGCTCATTCTTGGCATCAGTCATTTTCGTCCTCCTTTATGCGTCCCTGCCTGTCATATTCACAGTACATTCTGCCGATAACACCGCTTAAAAGCTCCTCCGCATAATCGTTAAAGGTCATATCGGTTTCGCTGTCTGCCTTTTTCAAAAGGCGGAGCTTGTTAAAGTCCTTATCCGAAAGACTGAATTCAAATTTAACTGCCATAGATCATTACCTCCGTTTGATGTTCCACCGGAACATTTTGTTGTTTCGTGTTTTCCTTACATTTATATTTTACTACTTGCGACAGTAGTTTCCAATAGTTATCCCAGCCAAAGTTTTCGGAAAATTCCGGTGCATTGCGCACATTGACTTCCGCGTATGGGTGTGATATAATAAGGTATTAAATACTTACGCAAGTAGAAAGAGTGATAATATGCCCGTATCGGAAAAGCAAAAGGGCTACGCCCGCAAATGGGACAAAGAGAATATGCACACCATTTCCACCCGTGTCCGAATGGAAGAATTCAAGGACTACAAGGCTTGGTGTGAAATGCGTGGGGTAACTGTCACCTCCGAGATAAAGCGTTTTGTTATGGGCGAGCTTGACAAATATTATGCCGAGCTTGACCGCCTGCACGAAGAAGAAATGAAAAAGTGATTTTGGTTATCCTCCCCTTTCTTTGATTTATATTTGATTTTTTTATTTTGATATGGTATAATGCTTTTAACAGCAGATTGAATATGTCTGCTCGACAAATCGTAATTTGTGGAGGAAAATTAAAAGATGGATTTCGGTATAGATGAAATGCAAAAAATGCAAATAAAACTTCAGAACAAGTATAAAGATAAGTGGGAGCCGATTTGTCCGGAAACAGGTAAAAACAAGTTACTTTGGATGATTGGAGAAATAGGCGAAGTGATTGATATTGTAAAAAAGAATGGTGGAACAAAAGCAGCGTCAGATACTCAATTAAGAAAAGCTTTAGTTGAAGAAATGGCTGATGTTTTAATGTATTATAATGATGTAATGTTGTGCTATGGGATTACAGCAGACGAATTAAAACAGGCATATATCGACAAGTTTGAAAAGAATATGAATAGATGGTAAATTCCAATTTATCGAGCAGTTCATAATCACAGCACTCAAACGGGTGCTGGGATTTTTTCATCACCTTGAAAATCCCGACCTGCCCCTATCCTGCATTTTGTTCTCCGCCTGCAAATCACTCCTTTCCTTTTCAGCTTTCTGCCGTTCTTCCTCCCTGCGGATATTCCCCATTTCCGCCTTTGCCTGTTCAAGCAAAATCTGATAATCGGACTTCATCTGATTTTCATAGACAGTATAAAAATCGGAAGCTGCCTTTTTCTCGGAAACAGCTTCACGGATTTTTCCGTCAGCCTCTTCAAGCCGACTTTTCATATCGTCAAGCATCAGCCTGTGCTTTTTCGCATCTTCAAGCGAGGTTATCCCTGCATCTTTCAGATAATTGTATTTCGCAAGCTCGGAAATATCCTTTGGAAGCAAAGGCCTGCGTTTCAGAGTTTCAAGATACTTCGGAATATCGCCGATGAGTTTTTCCTCATCGGCAATTTTCTTTGTAAGACTGTCCTTTTCGGCTTTCAGATTTTTGAGCCTTGCTTCAGCATCGGAAACAGCTTTCCGAAAATCATCTGCCGAATGAATTTTGCTATCACGCAAATAGAACAGCAGACGGCTTGATCTTTCAATCTCTCTGTATGTAGCAATGTGCAGACGTTCGGGTTCGGGGCAGCGGTAAAGCTGTATCTGAATTTGCCTTATACACAAAGCGTACTCCCTCTGAATGCCCGAATATTTCATAGCTTCGGAAAGCGGCATTTCATAATTTTTATGATTGATGCGGTACTCCAGATGTTCAAGAGCATAACCGTCACCCAGACGAAAACTGCGTATCGGCTTTCTGTTCTGCTTGACCTTTATGGAAATATATTTTCCTCGCTTAATTCCATAGCCTTGCTTCATCAGTTCTTTGAGCAGATCGTCAATGCTCCTGACGTTATCTTTCATAATTGCATTGTCAATATCGTCACACAATTTCTGTTTCCACGATCTGCCCTCTTTCCTCGCTTTGTACTCGCCGTATTTGTGGCAGTAGCTTTTCTTCGGGTGTTCGATAACCGAAAGTCCGTGTGCAAGAGCAATTTCATCGGAGATAGCCCTGCACATTCGCATTGATTTTTTATTGGCGTACCAGTGCTTCCCGTACATATCGTAAGGACATACCGCAAAATGGTTATGGATATGTCCTCGGTCGGTATGAGTTGCACAAAGGACCATATGCTTTTTTCCGAAAACCTTCTCCGCCCACTCAACTCCGATTTGGTGAGCTTCTTCCGGCGTAACCTCTCCGGGCTTAAAGGACTGAATGTAATGATGCATACGGATTTTCTGTCTTTCACGTTTGGCGGTGTCTGACTTTATTGACCTTTTAAAAAATCTCTCACCGCTGTACATTTCAAAATTGAATTTCATATCCTCATAAGCATCGTTGTAATTCTCGGAACAGTTAAGCCCAGTCACAAGAGTATCCTCTGTTTTCTCCTCGTTGGTGACATAAGCCAACATTCTTTTCGGAGCCGCATAAATCGGAATGTGTTTGATGATCGGCAAGTCCTCACCTCACGAAATGTATGTGGGAGAGATTGGGAACAGATAGCTCTGCATAGCAGTCCGAAAATACTTAAACTCCTCCTGCAAGTCCTCGATGTCTTTTTGATAAACCGAACCTGACTCATTTGCAACCTTTGCGATCTGATTGAGATTGTTGCCGATGGAGAGGAAAGCTCTTTTCAAAGTTACAAGCTCTTTGAGTTCGTAATATTTGATTTCTCCCTTGACCGACATTCTGCGAATGTAAGTGCCTGTCCGCAGCCTTGCCGACTTCGCTTTCTTGCAAACAATCTCCCACTCTTCTTTTGAAAATCCTACTTCTTTTCTTATAGTTTCTTTACGAAATGCCAAAATTCTATCCTCCATATCAAGTTATTTTATTAAGGGTTTAAGGGGGTTTTCCCCTTAGTAGAATCTGCTTTGTCGGCAGATTATTCGAAAAGATACGTATCTTTTCAACGCTTGCGGGTATCTGCCCTCTCACCCCTCCTCACCGACATTTCTGCCCCCGGCAGCCCTCGAAAATCACCTTTTTTGCACCCAAAGTCTGCCGGGAAACGAAATATTATGAAAAATGCGGTCACTCGTCATCTGAATCCGTGCAGAAGTCCAGACCCCTGATTATCCCGAAATATACATTTGCGTATCTCTCACGCTCTGCACCCTCGGTATTCATCATAGCTTCAAGAAAAAATTTTCTTGCTTCGCTCCGATTCTCCCACTCCTGCACTTTTCCATAGCATACAGTTGTTACACCGCCGCTCTCTGCAAAAATCAAAAGCTATTTATCCTCCGTTTTTCCATATCGTAAGAAATCGAGAAAAGCATCTTTCGGAATATGTAACCTCTTTCCCAATCGAATGGTCGGGAATTTCATATTTTTATAATTCCTATAAAACGTGGAGATTGAAATTCCCATTGCCTTTGCAGCTTCTGAGGGAGTAAGGAAGTTCCTGTCCAGCTTTTCAATTTCTTCTATGAGCAGTCTTTTCATAGCTCACGCTTTCTGCTTTCGTGCCGTTCGGCTTATCAAAAAAGCCGAAGCTGCCACCGCTGTACAAATTGCGAAAATTATTGCAATGAGCTTTACCGCCTGTTTGCGTTTTCTCATTCTCTCACTCCTCTCCATTTCCCGTATGAGAATTTCTTCAAAGCAGGAGCCGCCGTCCTTCTTAAAATATACCATTGTCATTCTCCGTTTCTTTCGTTTTGCTGTTCATAAAAACTTTGAAGTTATCACAGCCTGCAAGATATTCGTAAATGCGTTTTTCATCATCGGGCATATACTCTCTGCCCAAAACCTTGTAAACCGCTTCAGTTATCTTTTCGTTCCTGTGGTTCAGAAGCTCATTCTCCCTCTGTCTTATTTTCTCGGAGATAGCTTTCTGCTTTTCCGCTAACAGCTGCTGTTTCTCTTTCAGCTTTTCGATGTCACAGCCTGATACGAAATTTTTCTTTGCTGTTTTAGGCTTAAGGATCTCCGCCGCATAATCGTCAAGCAGATACATTCTCCCTTTTCGGGTAACGTGCTTAGCAAACTTTCTGTCCTTTGCAAGCAGCTTTTTGAGCCTTATGCCTGCCGCCGAGTAGCTGCACTCAAATCGTTCGGTAAATTCCTTTAAGCTCATTTTCTTCTTTGGCATAATTACACCTCGTTCTGTTTCCTTATTGTTGTTCTGAGTGATACGATAACTTTTTTCAGTCTTTGATTTTCACATTTGAGCCTGCGGACCTCCTTTCTTAATTCTTCAATCTGAACAGCAAGAGTATTTATCTCGTTGGCAGCATCGGCAGCGTAACGATTCCGTCTGTCCTCGATTTTCTCTTTCCGAAGAATTGCCCTTGCTGTCATCATTGCTTCCTCGTCAAGCACACGTTCCCCTGCGGAATTGGCTTTCATTTTTCTTGCCAGCTCCGGGTGTCTGCTCAACATTTTGTAAAACTCCAGCGTTCGGAAATTGTTGTTCCTGCAAAATTCGGAGATGGAACAGGATTTCTTATTCTTTCTCATTGATTTGTTGTCCTTTCTTTTCAAGCGAGTGCTTGACAATTGAAAAAAAGCGTGTATAATATAATTAAACACGTTTAATAAGGTGAGGTGATACAATGTCAGATAAAATAAAGCGTGACCTTGAAGCAACAAGAAATGCTCTTTTAAATTCAACTGCAAAACTTATGACGGATTGCAGTGAACCTTCGGAAGTTACATCTCGAGCTATTGCAAAAGAAAGCGGAGTAAATCTTGCAATGATTAATTATTGCTTTGGTTCACGAGAGGGTTTGCTTTATGAGGTGTTTCGAAAGCTTTTGTCAGATGTTCAGAAACACGATACGGAATTTATAAAGATTATGTCATCGGGAATGTCGCCTAAACAGAAGCTTACTGAATTGCATTTTAAAATGATGAGGCTTATGATTGCAAATTACAACTATTCGCAAGCGGTGACAAAATATATATTGTTCAATCGCAATGATGATTTTGGTATGGAAAGCCTACCATTTATTGTAGAACATTTTAACGGAAGAAAAACCATAGAAGATTGCAGATTGATTGCGTTTGAGCTGACAAGTATACACGAACTTTCAGTTCTGCGTTATGAGACAATAAAAAGCTCCTGTAATATCGACCTCACCGATGATGAAACTCTTAAATGGTATATTTGTCAGAATATAAACAGATTTTTAGATTAGGAGAAATTAATATGTCAAACAAGAAAGCGCTTATAGTTGTAGATATGCAGAACGATTATCTTTGGAATAGAAGAAAAAAGATGTTTTCCTATAACACTCCCGAACTTGTAAACGCTGTCAATAGTCTTATTAGCGAGTTCAGTGAACGGGGTGATGATGTGATTTATGTTGGGCAAGTATTCCCCAATATTATCACAAATAAATGGTTTATAGGCTTTTCTATAAAAGGTACATCTGGTGCTGAAATTTATCCTGATGTGGATATCGTATCTGATAATTACTTTGAAAAAAATCTGCCTAATAGTTTTACTTCGCAAAGCTTCAAAAGCTTTGTGACTACAAAAGAATATTCGGAAATCACAGTATGCGGACTTGACCTTTGCGGTTGTGTGGGAGCAACTGCAAAGGGGGCCATTAAAACAGGAATGGCTGTAACGCTTTCAGAAGCAGCTACGGGGTGTCGCTTCGGAAAAGAAAAAGCAAATAGAATGAAAAAAGATTTGATTTCATTAGGTGTCAAAATTATTAAATAGATATAAAAGTGAGCCGTTTTAAGCCTGTGACGGGTCATTCTTCGGCAAATCTCAAATACAGCTGCCACAAGCAAAAGTTCAGCCACTTTCCTCATTCCTTTCAAAAATCCATATCATCATAGCAGCTTCATACCCATATTGTGTTCAAAGCCTGCAAAGGTGGAGTTCATCAGCGTATAAACAGAGTTGAACAGCGAAGTTGTCAGGAAGCGGTCTATCCTGCTTATCTTGTCGGGGTAATTCTGTAATAGATCATTTTGGGATTCTCCTTTTTTACATCTCAATGTTTTTTTTCGTTTTTCATTTCTGACCGAAAGGACAGCTTTCAGCCTTTCGTTCTCACATTTCAGCCTGCTCATCTCCTTTCGCAGCACTTCATTTTTAGCCGCAAGAATATTTATTTCATCGGCGGCAGAGGAAGCATAACTTCTGCCCTGCTTGGTTCTGTTCTCTTTGCGGAGAATTGCCCCTGCCGCCGTTATTGCTTTTTCATCAAGCACACGTTCGCCCTTGGCGTTGGTTTTGAGTTTCTTCGCAAGCTCCGGGTGTCTGCTTAATGTTTCATAAAATTTTGTTAGCTTCAAACCGTTTGCTTTGCAGTATTCGGATATCGAAATGTATTGACTGTTTTTTCGCATTGGTTATTGTCCTTTCGGTGATTTTTGTTGATTTCCTTATTGGAATATGGTATAATTTAGAAAAATAAGTTGAGTTTATTTGCTCGGCAAATCGAAATTTGGTGGTGAATATTTTATGTTTTATAATGCAAAAGAACAACTGTTAGAAATACAGGGTGTGCAGATGAATTACATTACTTTTGGAAAGGGAACGAAACCTTTGATTTTGATTCAAGGTCTTAGCACCCGCAGCATTAAAGGGGCAGCATTTTCATTGGCTTATATGTATCGAATTTTCGCAAAAGATTATAAAATTTATATGTTTGACCGCAGAGAAGATATTAGCGATAACATAACAGTAAGAGACTTAGCGGCAGATATAGCAATGGCAATGGATACATTAATGATTACAAATGCTGATGTCTTTGGTGTATCACAAGGTGGTATGATTGCTCAATATCTTGCAATAGACAGACCCGATTTAGTAAATCAGTTAGTCCTCGCAGTAACACTTTCGAAAAATAATGAAACCGTCGAAAGGACAGTCAATGACTGGATTCAAATTACAGAACAGAATAATATGAAAAAGCTGATTACAGATATGGCTGAAAAGATGTATTCCGATATTTATGTGAAACGATACAAACCGTTTATGTCATTATTAACGGTTTTTCAAAAGCCAAAGAATGTACCAAAATTTATTGTATTGGCAAAAGCTTGCCTTAGTTGTAAAGCTTATGATGAATTAGATAGAATTCAATGCCCGGTATTTGTAATTGGAGGTATGCAGGATAAAGTGGTAAGTGGATCGGCTTCTTTGGAAATTTCAAAAAAACTTGGTTGTGAAATCTTTATGTATGATAATTTAGGACATGCCGCTTATGAAGAAGCTAAGGATTTCAATCAAAGAGTTTATAACTTTTTACAGCATAAATAATTTAAATAAAGCAAAAATTCCAATTTATCATGCAATTTATAATCACAGCACTCTAACGGGTGCTGTGATTTTTTATCTAAATCATCTTCATACGCATATCATATTCAAACCCCGCAAATGTTGAGTTTGTCAGCGTGTAAACCGAGTTGAACAGGGAAGCCGTCAGAAAACGGTCAATCCTGCTGATTTTGTCGGGATAGCTTACAAGGCTTTTCATCACATACTGAATATGTTCATAGGTGATTTTTCTATAAGCTGCCCTCGCCGTTTCTTCTGATACACGTTTTCCCTCCGATACCACACTTCGCTCACCGCAGAGGACATCGACCATAAGGTCTTTTATTTCTTCTGCCATTTGAATAACAGAGCTGTCGGGGTGAGAGATGAGGCAGTCATAGTCAATTTGTTTCTTAACTTCTTCCTCAACTGCGTTTCTGTCAATTCCGTCAATCAATCCATCTCCGGGCGAAAAATTCTGAAAGCCTGCTCGTGACTGATTGATAGATTGATCGTAAGTATAGCTCATATCAGTATTATTTATATCAATATTATTAGAGTCCGAATTTCGTACTTCAAGAAGTCTGTTTTTCGGATTTGCAGAAGTCTGATTTTCGGACTTCTTGATATCTGTTTTTCCGACTTCTTGAATTCCGTTTTCCAGACTTCTTGATGTCGGCACAAGATTGGTATTCTGCTCACCTTTAACAATGAAATTCTTCACATACAAAATAGACGGCAGTCCCAGACCTCGGCGTTTTTTCTTTACAAGCCAGATTCCTGATTGATCGTCAAGCTCTTTGAGAAGATTGAGAGCCTTTTCGTGACCAACATCAAAGCTTTCCTCAATTTCTTCAACAGGAAAAATGATATATACCCTGTTGTGCTTGTCTATCCAGTTATTTTTACGGCTTAAACTCATACGTTCAAGAAGCAAACCATACAACAGCTTTGCTTCATTGGATAAACCACCGAAATGTTCCTTGTCAGTGAAAAGCACCTTCGGCACTCGGACAAAGGTAAATTGTTCGGCTTCAACGCCGTAATAATAATCAAATTCAGTTTTGGGCATATAGATCACACCTTATCAAGAATAATCGGGCAACAAAAAAGGGCTTCCGTACACTTACATAACGTAAGCATACGGAAGCCCTGCTTCCTTGTGAAATAAACTACTCTTAATTGTAACAGCGATAAAAAAGCCCTAAATAACGATTTAAGGCGACCTAACGCCAAGGAAAAGAAGTAAAACAAACATTACTCTCTGTCCTCGATTTTAGTTCGCCTTAAAATTTGCTTGGCTCCCCAAGTAAATCTTAGCACTAACCACTTCTAACAATTTGTTCATAAATCAATTTAACCGACCGATGAACTTGTATTTTATTCTAACATTTTGTACGTATTCTTTTGCTGCTGTATTTACTCTCTCGCCAACTTCGATTTTATCGACCAAAGTATTTAGGATTTCCTTGTTGAGACTATCCACCTTTTTAAAACGCTGAATAAGTCCGATAAACTTGTCCACACTGTCGAAATGCTCAGTAGTCGATTTCAGATCTGCCTGCAGTTTTTCTTTCTGTGCGGTGTAACTTTCAATTCGGTTATTGCATTCAGTTGACATCTGCTCAAAAAGCATTGCATTTTTTATCACACCATCATAATAATCATCATACAGCCGCTTGTATTTCTGGCTCTCTCTTTCAATTTTCTTGTCCAGCTCACCAAGCTCAAACTGAAGCTGATCAACATCAGGCAGCTTTTCAACCACCTTATGCATGACCTTTTTTCTGAATATTTCCGAATCTGTGCAACAGTCACAAAGCAGTGAATTTATATCCGCCAGCACTGCCTCATTAAGATCATCAAGCCTTATGTTATGGGTTGTACATCTCTCAACACCGGCTTTTCTTCCCCTGCTGTTTCCGCACACAAAAAATGTGCTTTTATTCGGTGGTGATGTTATCCACATTGTACCACCACAATCCGCACATATAAGAATGCTGCGATACATATTATCCACACATTCTGTTTTGCGTTCTCTCCTGCGTCCATCAAGTCTTTGATGAGCTGCGTCCCATAACTCCTGACTGATAATAGCTTCGTGTGCATTTTCACACACTATCCACTCATCACGATCAGTAGTCACTATCTTCTGACTTTTGAAATTGACCTTTCGTCTTTTGCCATAGATAATGCGACCAAGATAAACCTCGTTATGAAGAAGATTATTTATTGAGGACTTATTCCAGCCGTAAGGGTTGGGATCCCCTCTTGAGTAATCTCTCAGGGCTGCCGGGCTGAGTATCTTGTTTTCCAATAAATAATCAGAGATTTTCTTCATACCCATTCCCTTGTATGCCACCATCTCAAATATGTCCCTGACAACATCGGCATTCTTTTTATCAACGACAAGATGATTTCTTTCCGTAGTGGATTTTACATAACCATATGGAAGGTATGGGTGAAGGAACTCCCCGTTCATCGACTTTGCCTTGAATGCCTGTCTGACCTTCTGAGACACCTCCGCAGGATATATCTCATTGATTGCACTTTTAATGGTGAGCATAAAGTCATATGTGCTGTTTGCGGTAATTACAGTGTTATCGGCAATTATTATAAAGTTGATGTTGTTTTCGGGGAAAAACATCTGCGTATAATAATTGACCTTTATTGATTCTCTGCCGAACCTTGACAAGTCTTTGACAACTACCGTATCGACCTTGCCTTTCTCAATGTCACCTATCATTCGCTTGAACGCAGGGCGCTCAAAATTCGTACCGGTGTAACCGTCATCACAATAGAAGTCCACAATTTCTATGCGATTGGTTTTACAATACTGTTTTGCGATAGTGATCTGCGTTTCGATTGATATGCTTGTGCCATCATTCAGATCATCCTCAGATAATCTGCAATAGCAAGCTGCTTTTAATATTCTCTGTTCCATAATCAAAATTCCTTTCGTTATGGTACAGCGAGTGATATTTGCAACTTCATTTTACCATAGTAAAGTGGTAATGTCAAGTTTTAAATTCTATTCTCACTGTTTTCCTTTTCAGTAATGAAAATATTATCCGTATTTTTTTCAAATTCAGCTATTTTCCTCGCTAAATAATCTATATATATTTCTTCAAGAGTTTTCCCTCTTTTTGAAAATACTCTTTCAATAATCACAGTAGTACGATTATCATTCATAACATTCTCTTTTCATAAAATTGGAAGTGGCTTTTAACTTTGGAAAACCATATTTCAACAAGAATTCATTACATTCCTCAATAGTAATATCAGAAACAAAGGCCATATTTATCAGCAATTGATATACAAGTGAGCATCTATCAGTACCAAGAGAAATGTGAGCCAATTTAAATAGATATTCTGCTTTTGAGAAATTTATCTGCAGTCCAATACAAAGCATAACGAGAACTATGTAATCCTTTGGTATATGTCCTGCTCTATACTTAACTATTGTATTAAAAGAAAGTCCACTTTTCCTTGCCAAATCACTTACAGAAAGATTTTGCTCCACCATGTATTTCTTTAAAACCATTCCAAAATTATCATCTGAATACATTTCAAAGCTGAATGCCTCTCGAGATAATTCTATGATATTCAGGTTATCCATATAGCTCACCTCCCTTGCTGCTTTCTGTTATTCGTGTTATAAGATTCTCTGTATTGTATTTTATCATAAATGATAAAAAAATGCGACGCATTGTAAATAGGTTATAAATATATAACGGTATATAGGCACTTTCAGACGTGGTAGATATAAAAGAAATAATAAAACATATCTTTTCCCCCATTGCCAGTAGGCATTGTATGAAGCACAAAATTTTCTCCTTGCTTTTTGTTCATTTCTAACAAAAGATGACAAAAGGTCGATAAAATCACCAATAGCACTTTTTCTCATTGCAAAATACCTCCATCAAAAATCAGTCATATAAATTGATTCTCTATTGTCCGGTAATGACTGCAAAATATACTGCTATTGTCATGTGATCGACCTCTACAAATACAAAACAAAAAGCTGCCGAACACATACTGTGAACATACAGCCTTCTGTTAAAATATATGGACATTTCGCCTTGCTATATCATATATATTTCTAAATAGAAAAAGAGCTAGCAAGCGTAACAGCCTGTTAGCTCAAATCGCCAAAATGTCCAACTTTATTATAGAACTACTTATTTGTTTGCCGACACCAACATTATTGGATACCCATTGGGCCGACATTTTCTGTCATATACACATGATTTGCCACACTATATCAGCTGATATTCTCAAGCTGTTTTATTCCAGATTTCATGCTTTATGATTTCCCTGTATTGTAAGCATCAATTTTCAATTAAAAATATTATTTGTGAAAACATAATTCATTATATAACTGCAGATCAGATATATTATCTTCCTGTTTGCAGAGATTGTTCAATGAAATTATTTTTTACAAACCTAAAAATCTTAATGCACTCTGCAAATCACAAGGAAATCTTAACCGTTTTCAGGAACTTGTTGTTTCATTTAAAAATTTCAGCATCATTTGCGATAAAGAGTAATAATCTATACTATCTGCAAAGGCATTATTAAGAGACTCCGGAGCATTATTTAATCCTTTCCAGCCTTGTAGTTTGTATTCTTCAGCCACTCTCAAAGAGCATCCTCCTACAGAGCCAACGATGAATACAGGTATTTTTTTATTTACAGCTAAACCAATCTCATCTCGGATTCCTTCTTTTTTCTTATCATCCCTGACCATTCCGCCCAAACAAACCATCGCAGCAACATTGTCCCGCTGAATCATTTCAGTTCTCATCAATGTTAAACTTGATTCTATTGAGCCTTTGTTTTCTGTTTCATACACCTGCGCATTTTCCTTCAAATATGATATCTGATATTTATTTTCAAAAAATTTGGAAATATACATTTTCAGATGATTTCTATCATCCGAAGTTTTAACTTGTTTTGATAGCGCAAAAATCAATTCCTGAAAAGTTGGATGGGATCCAAACGTAAGTGTATATCCCGCTCGCAATATTGATTTACAGAAAATAACCAATGCATCTGTTAAAGTCTGCTTGTATATTTCATCACAATTTGGAAAAGCGCCGGAGATTATTATTTCTTTATTTATGTTCTTATTCATTTTATAAAGAAATATCTTCCAATTATATATAAAGTCATCATAAGTCTCAACTATACAATGGGAACATTGCTCACGCTTAACAATGGTATCAGTCAATATCACAGCCGAATCATAGGGCTTATCAAACTTTTCAACTAAGGCTGTAATATCATTTTTATCCGCTTCCGTCGGAGTTCGTCCATACAACTGAATGTATTGAACAATATTACGCTGCGGATAGCAGTAACCTTTTCGTTCAATGTCGATATTATATATCATTTTATCTTTATCTGCTTGTTTTATTTTGTCCTTGAATAGTTCCTGCAACGCACTGTAGTAATCAAATACTCTGTTCGATTTAAGCATAATTATTTCAAACAGCTTATCCATTATTTCATCGACTATAACGGATAACTTTGCTTTGTCATCAAAGTCGGAAGAAGCATAACTTAGATGAGGTTTATCTGATGGCTTAACTGCAAGTTTATCATAATCAGCATTGTCAATTTGTATCCACAGTACCGGAATTCCTCTGATCAACGCAAATCTTAGTTCCTTTTGTATCCACTTCGAATCTATTGACTTAGGTGTATGAAGGAAAATAAATGCATCACTCTTAATCATAGATTCATCTATTTCCTTTTGTGCTTCATGCCCTACTTCGACCGATGTGATATCTCTAAACAATTTGCTGTGATTAATTTGGATTTTCAGTGCATCGCAGAGGTTGGCTGCTATGGTTTCCCCGTCTATTCGCTTATGACTAATAAAAATCATCCCATCTTCTTTATAGATAGTTGGCATGACTTCTGATATCAATTTTCTGGCAAAGCCTTGTGCGATAACAGACATATGATCATACGTAAGGCCTCTACATCTAAGCTGCTCACAAATATCAAAACTCTGTTTTGAGGTTATTATGTTTGCGGGTATTCTGTTGTCTATATCCAAGGCAATGGGATATATAGATGTCCCAATCTGTTTAAGCTTGTCCAGCAAATCATTTGTGGGCTTATCAAGTGTAAAATTCACGCCATTAAAAATCAGCACAATATCATTTCCATATATTGTACTCATATATTGGACTGGGTTTGTTATTACGGCATGAATAATGTCGTATTTATCAAACTGATCTCTAAGTGCTGTTACAAATGGTTGTATTTTGTCCGGATTCTCCATAGTCAACGTAGGATTTATAATATATATCTTCACTTTCTCACTTCCTAAAAAATGCAGAGCAGATAATTTCATTATATACTTATGCTGCTCATTTTCCCATAGACCTTGCAGCCATCTCTACCCAGGATGCTAAATTCTCATAACCATTATCTGCTATATAATCATGTATGGCATAACATACATCATCAAAATAAACCGGCATATTGTTTCTCCATCCGATTATCGTACGGACATTTCCCCTTTTCGATGTCATACCCGTATTAGCATCTTTTATTTGTGAAATATGTATTCCAAGTATAGCATTTCCACGATCAATACTTTTCATTATCTCATACTGTACATATTCACGTTCAAGGGTTTCCTCTCCTATAAGAACAACAGTTACAGATGTTCCTAACATTTGAGAGTCTATCCATCTTTTTATTGCAGCATCTCCTTTTCTCTTAACTTCTTCAAACTCTGCCTTGTCAACAATTCCTGAAATCTTCTGTCCGCCTTTGGTTACCCATTGGTTTCTGACCACCATTGCTCTCATTATATCTTTGCCGTAGTGAAAACTATAAAATACATTTCTCATTTTATTTACCTCCATTATTATTTATATTATCAACACTTTATATTCCGACATTCAGCCCTGCTTTTTCTGTTACCTCTTTACTTAACAATAGCAAATTCTAACGCAAGGCATGAAAAAGCCAGAAAAAAAATAAAAGCAAAATTCAGTAGCAGAAAAGAAGCAAAAAAGGAAAGAGTTTTTCTGGCTGCCAAACTCTGCTTTTGTTGCACTCATTGAGAAATCAATGTCTTTATCGCTCAGCCCACATACCTTTACATAAAGAGACCTATAAAGTCTTTCCTGCAGCAAATAATATGAATCCAGTCCCCAAAATATCATTATAGGTACACAAGCAATCCGAAATAAAGAAGCTTCTGATTTACTTCCTGCCAATGCTAAAAGTCCGGCAACTAATGTAACTGTCCACCCTTTTAGGATAAATGAATTACTTGCCATTCTGTTGATTACTCCCTGTATCATCTCAAGATGTTTTATTTTCTTTTCTTCCAAAAGAACCACCTTCCGCAGATCTCAGTTCTTTGTTACTGTGGAGCCTTGTTATCCAAAGCTTCCTCAATTAAATCCTCTATATTGTTTGAGATATCGTCATAAACGTATTGACTTGTCGAATATTTTGAATCAAAACATTTGACATAACCGGATAAGCGTTTACCGTCATTAGTCAATACCGAAAAGAATGGATTTGATCCTTTACTCGTTTGCTCTCCATTCTCATCTTTAAGCTTATGTATATAAATACCTACAATACCTTTGTTAAGCTCATAAGCCTTTTGAATTTCATACTTGACCCATTTGCGTGTAGATGTAGTTTTACCGATCAAAACCACTAAACACGATCTCATTGCCATTTGCTCGTCGATCCATTTTTCTATATCCTCATTGTTCTTCTCCTTAACTTCTTCCCAATCATTATCTGAAAATGTGGAAGAGTTAGATACCTTTCCCATGTTTCGAACTTGTCCCGCTCTCCATGCATCTTTTCCAAATTCAAAGCTAAAAAACACCTGGCGTTTTGACATGACATACTATTCCTCCTGTTTTATTTTCATAATAATACTGTGAACTGCCATAATCATAACAGCCTCCTTCAAAGCAATCCACTATTAAACTTATATTTTGCTGATCAGCTTTACTTGATCAGCTTAATTTAATAGACTGATGCGAAATGCCAAATGTAACATTACTTTTGTACAAATTGTACATTTAAACAATTATATAGACAAAATTATGTATAAAAAGCCAAAGCCACATATGACATATTAAAAGTCATATGTGGCTTGAATCATTATTTATTCAATGCTATTATTAAGATATCATTTCATTAAAATGCCCGTCAACTATATTAACTCAGCCTAAATTTATAAATCACATAATGTCATATCACAGTGCTTTATGAAACGCAGCAAATACTGTTTATCCCATATTAAACTTCGCCGCCCCCGAAATCTCTTTCAAGGGCGGCTTTGTTTTACAGCCTGTTTACTATAATTTTTGTACTGAATTATAAGTATTTTTCTATTTTTTTCTTATACATTGTCCTGCCCTTTCCGGCCTTTAAATCATCCCAAGTTGCCCTACCATAATCTTCACCATAGTATTCATTCCAAAGCTGGTCTGAATTTTCTGCCCAAAGGCCATCGAAATACCAGTTTACAAAAAATCTCCCATCTTCAGATATATATATATATATTTCACAATACTCCAAAGCACCAACCCTAAGTATTTTTTGACCATATAATTCATCAACACGTTTTTCAAGCTCTAAATCTCTACGCCCTACGCATATCGGCCATTGAGTTGAACTTTCATTATATGAAACACCTTCTTTAATATAAGGAAATTCAACCTTATCGCATATCTTCAAATCGCCAAATTCCTCAAGAAATTTTCTTGCAGCAGGAAACATTTCGCAGCCAATTTTGGCATATTCCTCTTCAAATTTTGTAAGGTCAATTTTTCTTCCCTCATACCATCCAGCTTTTCTAAGTTGTTGCTTTGCTATATCAATTAACATATTACTCTTCCCCTTTATCAATCAAATCCTTAAATGTACTTTTACAATTTCTGCAAGGATCACGGTAAACCCCATCATCTATATTAATGCATCTAAATGAGATATTCTTCCATTCAGCACCATTCATTATTGCTTGGCGCACACTCCAAACCTCTGAACAATTTTCTACATTCCAATATTTTTCAAAGCTTGGATTACTGTAACGATTATTTGAACCAGCAGCTTCGGCAAGTTTTTTAGTGTTGTCAATAGCTGCACTAAGCTCTTTCATTTGCTTTTTTACGCTTAACCTATTGATTCCTTTTTCTTTGAAATAGCTATCAGGCAACTTATTTAGATATTCTTCTGACATTGACAAATTATAATATTCGGTATAATCTGTCATTTTATTAAAAGCCTCCTCCCCATATTTGGATTTATACATATTATTCAGGATTTCATCAGCCCCTGAAGATATTTCATCTGTACTAAGGAGCCTATTGTTTTTAAAATAGCTTCCATTTACAGACATTCCTCGTTTTAAAGGATCTGCACTGTCAAAAGCAACACACACCTTATTAACATTTCCCAAACTTTCTGCATTTAGTGCACTCCGATAGGATTCAAGAAGTTTAAGGTTTATGCTTTTTCCTATGCTTTCAGATGAAGAATTTAAAATATCGTGTATAAATCCGCTGCCAAATTCACTTGTTAAGCTAATTATATCATCAGAATATTTCAAATTCTTTAATACAACATCAACAAATTCCGCGCCATACACATTTGTATTAGTTACAAAACGTTCGTCAGACTTCAGCAAAATGTCAACAAATTCTGCACCGTATCTGTCAATATAGCTGACCAAAATGTCGGTGTGCGTCAAGGTGCTGCCTGTGGTACTAAGTATTTTTGCAGGGTTCTTGGGATCAGCCGCTTCCACGAACTTGCGTGCAAATTCTGTGGGGTTGTCCTTGCCCAATTTTAATATGTCATTCAAACGGGTGTATTCAAATATTCGCATAAGTCTGTTTGCTTTTGCATTATTCAAACTTGCGATTTTATCAAATACAGCCTCATTTTCCCTCAATATGCTTATTTTTGTTGTTTTTTCTCCAATACGAATTTCTTTGAATATTTCATTTTTTTCGCTTGGAATGTATGTTTGATAATTATCTATTTCGCCGCTTTCAGCAGGCTTTGTACCGTTCGTTTCGTAAAGCTTTTTATATACAGAATCGGCAGAAGACAGCTGTGTTTTGGGTTTGCTGAATGTATCCTTTACATTATTGGCAAAATCCTCTACCGATATCTGACCCATAGCAGTAACCGCAGCACCGCCTACGATCATGCCGAAAAATTCCCCGGAACCTTCAATATTGAATGAACCGTCGTCATTTACAAAGGAACTGTAAGTATCGCCGATTATCATTGAGCCCATGTCTCTGAACATCTCAAAGCCGCAAACAAAAAATGAACGCAGCGGACTTAATGATGACGGATATGTTCCGTATTTATTATAATATGCCTGCCTGTACAGATAGTCATACTCAAGAGTATCGGCACTCAAAGAAAACGCATGCGAAGCTATCATTGGCTTGAATGCTACAGCCATGATGCCGCCCTTTATACTTCCTCTTTTTATCGCATTGGGAAGGTCCAATATGTCCAGATATGTGCACGCAGCTTTTTTATACTGGAATTCCGGCATTCTGTCTCTGATGGTTTTAATAAAATCATTGCCAAACAGACTATCAACCGATGCCGAAACTATTTCTCCCAGAAAAGCTTCTTTATCTTTGGCATTATCTCTTACCGCATATGCAAAATCATATCCGTCAACTTCATTTACCATCTTTGCATAATCTATTGAGTTAGAACGGACATTGTACTTTATGGTGTAAATATCATGGAAGCTGTATTTGTCTTTGAGTTTTTCAACTGTCATTACCGAATAAAAAGTGGTGTCGATGATCGTATATCCTACGATATACGACGCTTGGGTCACATTTTCGATCTCCTTCAATTCAGCAGCAGTGATCGAATAATCATACATTAACAGCTTAAATTCCGGCAAGGACCTTACATTACTCAGGATATCCGCATAGGACAATGTACATATTGATAATTCATCGTCAGCCTTGGATATATCATCATATTTTACCAGCTTATATTCAACCAAATTCTCGAATAATTCGGGCATCATTGCATCATAGAGCGGTGTTCCGTCCAATGCGTCCGATATTCCGTCCTTATCTCCATTCTTGTCAGTAGGATCGGATCTGATAGGCAGAATATAAGAATCAAGCAGTGACCTGGGATTCCAAGCAGCTTCACCTGTGGCGTTTCTGTAGCGCTCCAAGCCATTTTCCACATAAAAATACTTATCGCCGAGAATATTAACTATCTGAGAATATGTCAGTAATTTTACATTATCCGGATCTGTATCATCTATCAGTGAACGGCGCACAGCGTAATTATCGAAATAATTTTCAAACATTATTTCCTGATAATCAGCCAGTCCGTCCTTATCGGTATCCATGAGCGGATTATAAGGGTCAACTTTTTCGTTTTTTCTGTACCACTCATAATTCTGCTGCAGGGAAGCATTGAGCTGAACTGTTTTATATCCTGTTGCAATTATTGCCTTATAACCGTTTTTGACTTCTCCGCCATCAAAATAAATATGCGATATCATATTCGCTGACGAATTTTCATAATGATTGCCGCAAAATCCGCCAGTCATAAGGCACATATCTATGGCATATCCATAAATCTGATCGTCATATTTATCGCAGACAGCACTTATATTTATCGGAAGAGAGTTATCCTGAATATCATGCAGAGCGGTATAACCATCATCATTTTTGGACTGATAGAATACATTCTTTGACTTGAAAATACTGAAACAATATGTCTTTCTTCCCGAATACTTTGCTATACTATAGACGCTGTTTATCGCATCTGATATATTACAGTTGCTGCCATCTGAAACAAGTTCCGAGGCTTTTGCAAGAGCGTCGTATATATCATCTATATCAGTAAAATATTCTGTATTATCATTTGGGGCAACGCCCTTGATATCCGACATTCTCAGCACACGGTATGCTTTTCCGTTCTCAAGCGATGCCTTCACAGAAAACATCAGAACTATTTTTATACGTGCATTCGGTGATTTTATAAGTACCGTGTCAGCAGTTTCTATTATATTTTTTTGAATTACAGCATATTCATCAGGATCAACCACATTTCTGCAGTCTATCATGAATACTACATCAAAATTATCAATGACTTGATTTTTTTCATCCGGAGCCGATGCTTTAGCATTGTACTTCTCGACAGAACAGCTTATGTATCCGCTCTCATCACTCATGTTTTGAGACATAGCTTCGCTGACCTCAGCCTCAGCACTTTTATTAAGAGCTGAATCAAGGTTATCGGCAAATATCTCCATGTCCATAAGGCAGAATGTACCCATTCTGTCTGTTTTGGTATAAACAGTATTAGTGGCAGCATCATGGAATGTTTCTACCGGCAAAAGCATATTTACGTCTTCAATGAACATAAATACATTAAGACGCTTTATTCCATCAAACTCATTGCCTGTTTCAGCGTATGTACCGAGAGTGTTATCCACTATGGAATGGTCAAGCTCAAACTTAACCGTTACCTCTTCAACAGTCAACCCCTCTGTATATGCAAATTCAGGGGCAACACCAATAATGGCACTGTTTGCGATTGCATCGGAATATCCGCTTTTACGGGCATAGACATTATTTTCCGCCACACCTGCTGCTTCCATCTCAAGTGAAACCCTAAAAGGATTGTCCTCAGTTTCATTTATAGCCGAAAGCACCTCTGAATCTGCGGAAACTGTCTGCGAGAAAGTACGCTCACTGTCAGGTGTGCCATTGGTAGAACCGTTATTCGGATCAAGTCCGAGAGCGATTTCGTCACCATCTGAAATGCCATCATCATCAGTATCATATTTCAGTGGATCGGTACCGTGAATATTTACCTCATCACCGTCGGTCAGACCGTCTCCGTCAGTATCAGCATTGTGCGGATCTGTTCCAAGCTCACATTCCTTTAAATTGGAAAGCCCGTCATTATCCGGATCCTCATCGCCGTCATTGACACCATTATCATCACTGTCAGCTTTGAGAGGATCTGTACCCAGGTAGAATACCTCGTAACCGTCGGTCAGACCGTCTCCGTCTGTATCCGGATCATTCTTGTCCGTTCCAAGAATATCCTCATAATAGTCGGGAAGTCCGTCCGAATCGCTGTCAAGCTCATAATCAATATCATCATCAAAATCAGGATATTCAAGAGCACTTTTCCCTACCACAACAGCTGTAAGCACAAAATTTTCAGCACTTGCATTCTCCGTTGCGGATTTATCAGCCGAAAAGCCAAATGACGCACTTTCCCCTGCCAATATAGGAGTTGTCCAAAGCTGGTTTGCTACTTCATAACTTCTGTTTTCGCTCGTGAGCAGCTTTGCATCCCAGATATTGTTTATATCGAAATTGCTGTCGAAACTTAGAGTCCATGCTTCAATAGGCTCATCTGAAGTATTGGTAATATTTATCTCGCCATTAAATCCCGTGTACCAGTCACTTGTAACATTGAAATCAACTTCATAGCCTGATTTTACATCTATCCTGCGGCTGCAAAGTTCAATATCCTCGGGAATAACAGTTTCTTCGCCTTTTACGATATACCCATAATTTGCAGACTGTCCCGGTTCGATCTCATAGTTATAGCCGTTGTTTTTAATAATCGTATATTCTTCCGGGCTGTCATACACTTTGGAATTCCAAAGGTTATATACCTCTCCTCCGACATCATACTTAAGTGCCCAGTTAAGGATAGATTCCTCACCTGTATTCTTGATTGAAACTTCAACACTGCGATTGTTATCCCATTCACTGCCTATACGATATGTAACGGTGTATCCGTCTTTTTCATATATTCTGCTTTCAGCTGTCAATGCAAACGCATCACCGGGAAGTATAGAAATAATATTTAATGCCATTACTGCTGACAGCAAACCTGATATTATTCTTTTTTTCATCTCTGTACCTCAGTCTCATTTGCTTCAATCAAAGGTTTATTATTATTTTCAGGTAAGGAGTTCATATATTCACGTGTGATCTCAGCAACATCATGATAAAAATCCTTAGGAAAAACATATGAGAAATAGCTTTTTATAATTGACGCTATTACTACTAACATAACCGCTGTATATCCTATAGCTGCTCCCCAAACATCATTTTCCGGAACAATCAGCTGAGATAAGTATAACGATACTACGCCCAGTGATAAAGGCATAAATACCTCTATTCCTCTGTTCTCCAATTTTTCCTGATACAGGCACAAATGGAGAAAGTTTTCAAGTGTACGCATATTCATGCCATCAAGATTTTCAATTATATGTTTTTTCCAATCCAGATAATTTTTATATTTCCTGTTTCTCTTATTTTTACAGAGTGCTGTGTATTCCTTTATTTCTTGCTTATAATCAAAACCATATATATTGTCTTTTTTCATAATATCCTCCATTTTACTTAATAAACATATTCATCATCTTTATGTCCTGTTACGGTATATCTTCCTGTTATACATTGTCCCGGCTTCAGTTCACGACTATCAATAAAATCATTTTCGCCATAAAGTGCAGGCAGAAACTCCTCATTATCTTTTTCATCATGATCGCCCTTGTTCCAGAAAATGTACTCAATCAAACCACTTGGATATTCAATAAGAATATCGTAAGCATTTAAAAAGCTGTCACTTAGTTTGCTAAAATCCAATTTGACGTTATTTATTGTCTTATCAGATATATTGGTAACTGTGAATTCCACATTCCATTCGTTCTCAGCTTCAGAAATAGTTTTAAAACTAATGCTTAAAGCATCTGATCCATTTACAACCAACGGCTCATCTGTTTTAAATTCAACTGTTATTTCCTCATCGAATGGCATGAGCTTACCTGTAAATTGAGCTGTAAGGTCATAACTGCCTACCTTGTCTCCTCTAAGGATCCAGCTCGCACACTTTTGACCTTTACCGGAAATTGTTCCCATATCATTTATGTGCTTTTCTCCTCTTGCAGTATCTGCCAAAGACAATCCATCAGGAACACTTAGCATAGCTAAAGCATTTTCTATACTGAACTCTTCATTCGCATTATTTATTATTGAGAGCTGAACATCATAAAATTCTTTAAGCCATGTTGCATTTGCCTCAACAGTCATAACAGCAACATAAACCGCCGGTTTTCTATCCCAGTAATAATTTTCAGAAGAGCCTGTAAATGTCTTTACATAAACATTTCTGCTTCCGCTGCTGTAGCTGTAATCACTGTTGATATTTCCCGATGAACCTCTTCCGACTATATTACCTGCATTATTTATATAAATTACTTCTCTTTTATATATGTCGTAATGTACATCGTATTTGATGTCAATGCTGTATTCATATACATTCTGATTTTCAGGATCATTTATGTCAATCCCGAGTGACTTGATTTCATTAAAATCAAGCTCCTTAACAGAAATATTACCCGTAACGACATTTTGCTTCTTTAAGCTGACATATTCATTTGACTTCCTATCTTCCGATGATATTGTTATCATTTGTGGAAGATATCCATTTTGATAAATATAAATATTAAAGCTCCCGTCCGGATATACAAAGTCATAACATCCTGATGAATCAGACATAGCATCAAGTTTTTCAGGCAGTGATTCACAGTAAATACGTGCATTGGGTATATACATACCATTAGAATCAGTTATTTTTATCCTTGTACAGCTATAGTCTTCGGGATATACTTTTACTTTCATTTGAGCCGTATCAAAGTTTCCTGCGCTGTCATAAACCGTAAGGCTAACATTGTAGTCACCTTCTGAATTATATGTATGCTTGACTTTCGCCTCATCAGATACAGTGCCATCGCCAAAATCCCAATAATACTTCTCAACATAATGGTTGTCATACGATGCAGTGCCATCAAACGATACAGCTTTACCTGCAATTCCAAAAATGCCTTCTCCGGGAACAGATGTCGGTGCACTGCTGTCCTCATATGTCGGAACAACAGATACAATATTACCTTCAACAATATTTCCCCTAATATCACAGGCATCAACCCTGTAATAATACGTTTTTCCAGCATCTGCCGTTGCATCCGTAAAATGGGCTTCTTTAATTCGTCCAATAACCTTAAACGAGTCTTCTCTCGGAGCTTTGCGATAGACAATATATCCTGCAAGTTCGGTTGTATCGGTCATACTCCAAGTCAAATCAGCTCCCCAACCTATAGGCACTGCTGATAATACCGGTGATGATAATGTACATTTTCTGTAATCATATGTTGCATTGACATAATCACTGATATTTCCAACTGAATCAGATACTTTGAAGCGCATATCATAACGTCCATCTGTAAGGTCAGCTGTATTAAGTGAAAATGAAACAACAGAAGCATAAGAGTCTAATTTTTCTGAACGAACCTCTGACCAATTTTCATCTGTAGTCTTTTTTATTTCGGCGGTAAGCTTGCCAAGCCTGAAATTATCCGAACACGAAACATTTATTGTAGGATTTTCTCCTATTTTACTGCCCTCAACCGGGCTTATACTATGTATAACGGGTTTTATTTTGTCGTCGGAAATACATTTCATTACTTCCTCAGACAGCATACTTTCATTTCCCACATCATCAATGGCGGAAACTGCATAATAATACTGGGTACCAAGCTCAATATTGCAGTCGATATAATTCCAATATTTATAATTATCCGCAGCAAGAGTATAATCAGCTTCATCATTCTCTCTACGGTAAATCTTGAAATATTCAATATCTGTATCAGATTCGAAAGTATCCCATTTCAGCTCCAGTGAACCATTTTCTGTATTGACCGTAAGGTCGTAAGGAGTTTTAGGTGCAGTATTATCTACAGTTATACTGAATACAGGAGAATTTTCTGCGTTACTTTTATTTCCCGATACATCCTCAGCATACGCACGAAGATAAAGAGCTCCATCCGAACATTCTGTCAAGTCAATAGAGCCAATCACATTTGCCTCTATTTTTCCTCCTGCATTTATTTCCATTACATCTGACCACATTCTATTATCAGAAGATGTCTGAACATAAATTGCAGCAACAGCCTGATTATCCTTTACAGAAATAGATATTGGTATGGCCTTAGAATATTTTCTCTTTGCCGCATAAACAGAAATCACTTCAGGGGCTGTGCTGTCTTCTCCGGTATATACAGATATTTCATTGCTTGCTTCTGATTTGTTGCCTGCTGCATCATAAGCAACAACATAATATGTATAGTTTGAATCTATTGAAACATTTGTATCAACATAACTATTGGCAGCAACTGTTTTTACAAGCACATTATTCCTGTAAATACTGGATAGATTGTCAAGTCAAGTGCAACAAAATCAGAGAAAAAATTTTTTGAGCACCT
>ERZ773150.955-NODE-955-length-27716-cov-3.204548_pt1 | contig 27716 bp, 24 predicted proteins | sample MGYA00580845_ERZ773150 | MGnify/ENA primary metagenome ERZ773150 (study PRJEB29015, sample SAMEA2737848) | human gut metagenome | biome: human gut; feature: human-associated habitat; material: faeces | place: China | collected 2012 ...
CAGGTGAAGACGTTCGAATAATGTTGCACAACATAATAAAAAAGATTGTCATTCAAGAGGTTCATCCCAATAATAAACAGTAATTTTATACCGAACAAAATATAAACAGTATGGCAACAAAAAGCCACAAATGCACAGACAAATTCATGACACCAGGTAACACAATGGAGGTCGTTCAGGCGAGACGGTACTTTTTTTAGTTTTCCAAATAAGAGTTCTCTTTTATTCACATAAATTCTAAATCTTATGAAAACAACTATTTTACAATCATTATTCAAAATTGCCTTGCTACTATTCGGCATGGTGGTCGGGGTCGGATGCGACGATTCGGACAATCCGGATAATAGAATACAAGAGGGGATAGAAATTTCCGGCATACTAGCAAAAACCGTAGAAAACGGTACAGAGATCAAGTACCCAACGGAGATAACCCCCTTCTTGACCTTAAGAAAAGATCTCACATTCGAAGGAGATGCCGTGTGCAACAGCATCAAAGGAGACTACAAATACAGTGCAGACAATGGGCAATTCAAAATCGAAGGTTTGATAGCGACTGAACTTGGATGTACATCCCCGCATCATGAAGCCGAAACAATGTATCTCGATTATTTCAGGAAAATCTCTTCCTTCAAGCAAGACAGGGAAAATGTCAGGTTCTATTTCGGGGAAAATAGCTATTTGGAGTATAAATCAATATCTGAAAAAAAATGAAAACAACAAGAACTTTTATCATCGTTTTAACCTTTGCCTGCGTTTCACTATTGGTAAATGCACAACTCAGTACAAATGAATTACCATTCTCATTCAGAGTGGAAAATCAACATTTATTCATACAAAAGAACGCACAAATAAACTCCTATAAAGCACTACTTCCCAAAACGGTTGAAGAATTGAATACGGAAGATCAAGAAAACGAAGGAGACAATGAAAATGTACCACCTCGTTTTGGCTATCCTATACCTGTCAATTGGGATATGACCAATGCTGGCAACTGGACTGTACTAACAAATGGAGACAAACTCTGGACAATGGAAATATCATCACCGAATGCTCTTTCCATAAACTTATTGTATGACAAATTCTGGTTGCCAGAAGGAACTAGTCTGTTTTTATACAGTAAAGACAAAAAACAATATATGGGTGGCTTTACTTCTATTAATAATAAAGGAGACTCCATTAATCTAAAAGGTTTTGCAACTGGTATTATTCAAGGAAGTAATGTCATTTTAGAATATTATCAACCTGCACATATCTCGCAAACCGCTATAATATCAATATGCAATGTTGTACATGGATATAAACCAATCGTTGCACCTGCAATCCTAACTCGTTCATTCGGAGGATCTGGCAATTGCCAAGTAAACATTAACTGTCCAGAAGGTGAAGATTGGCAAAAAGAAAAAAGAGCTATAGCTTTAATAGTAGTAAATGGATTCCGATATGCAACAGGAGCACTTCTTAACACAACGGCTAACGATAAGCGGCCAATCTTTTTAACAGCAGATCATTGTCTCGGAGGATGGGGCAATTATAATATAAAATATGATGCTGTAACAAATCCAAACTTAAATCATTACATGTTCTATTGGAATTATGAAAGTCCCTCATGTTCTCGTGGAGGAAGCGAACCCCAAATCCTATCGACTTCCGGAGCAACCATATTGGCAAATAATGAATATTCCGATTTTGCACTATTATCCTTAAATGAAGATCCAAAGAATCTTTCCGGTTATGACCCTTATTATTTAGGTTGGGATAGAATAACGTCTTTAAGTTCCACCGGAGTTGTCGGTATCCACCACCCAAGTGGTGATGTTAAGAAAATAGCGACATCGTTTAACCTGCCGGCAAATACTACTCCATATTGGCGTGTTAATTGGAGTCAAACAACAAACGGTTTTTCCGTAACAGAAGGAGGTTCTTCCGGATCACCTCTATTGACAAGAAATACACATCGAGTCATCGGCCAATTATTTGGTGGTTCAGATATCAACTGCAATAATCCTGCAGCAGACTATGCTATCTACGGCCAATTTCATCTTTCTTGGGATTACGGAACCAATCCTCAACGTCGTCTGAAAGACTGGCTTGATCCTAATAACACGGGAGCCCAATTCGTAGATGGCATCCCTGTTCCAGAACCGGAGCCAGACCCAGATCCTTATGTTATCCATATAAATGGCAGTTTTTATCAACTGAATTGCCCGTTATTAGAAAATCAAAAAGTAACTGTCGACCACTGGGGCGGTGCTTACGACGTTTGTAAAAACCAAGAAGTTGTTTTGGAATTTACTTCCAACAAAAAGAATCTGACATGCAGTTTATGGGACGGAACAGGCCCATTCTATCTGCAATACTTTCCACGAGGAGATTACTACACACTTTCTTGTACACCACAAAGCGATATATTCGAACTTTCCTTCACAGACGGGAATATAACTGAATATATAGCTTTTGAAACACAGGACTATTATACGATCTCTTATAGCAACTCATCTCAACTAATACAAATAGACATTAATGAGGATATGGCAAGAATGAAAAACAGCAGTTCATACAAAGTTGCGATTTATAATCAGACAGGCTCATTAATGAAACAGGTCTCTATGACAAATAAAACAATCTCCATAAATACTACGGAGTTTCCCAATGGAATTTATTTCATACACCTCATGGATAACACAGGTGAAAAGATCGGTTCGAAGAAGATATCAATCAGCCACTAATCTTAATAAAAGGAAGGGGGGAAAACATTATCCATCTTCTCCCCTCCCTTTTCTTTTTCCGTCAATCCATGCAAAACGTATAGAGCGAAGCTTCGCCCCGCCGGAGCAGTTTCGCTTTTTTCGTACCCGGGGCATAAACGAAGGTTTCCGCCACGACAACCCTCTGGTTCTTTTCATCGAGATGGGCATGGCTGACAAACGGGCCGCCCATCATGTCGCCTTCCATCTCCCATAAGCCTCGCACGACTCCACAGTATTCCCCGTTCTTCGAGATTGCCTCGTAAGAGGGGGTAAAACGCTTTTCGGTCGTCATATAAGAACCGGGAAACGCCCCCTGTATATGTTCTCCCAAAACGGAATCGCGCATGGCGACCAGATAATCCAACGTAAACGTGCGTCCGCTGACATAAGGAAAACTATACACGACCATATCGATCCGTCCTCTCGTGCCATGATCAGTCACCCAAAAGAAATCTGCCGTATCTTTGTAAGAACACATCTCTTCCGGAGCATACAGCTGCGCATTGAAACGTGCCCTCACTTTGTCATTCACCCAGACGCTATGCGAACTTTCCAGATAATCGGCCTGCCGTTCCCGTTCTTTCTCTCCCAACCAAGCAACCAATGATGTGCCTTGTTTTTCCAAGTATTCAGCCAAAATCCGGGAAGAAGGAGCGTTGAGCGTAACCACTTCCTGCCCCGTAGCCCACCGGTCTTTTTCCTTATGTACAGACACTTTTGTATAAAGGGATTCATCGATTCGGACATGGATAATGTTGCGGACATAATGCAGCAGACCGTTAAACTGGAAAGGCTCGGCATACGTCACCCGCATGGCCGGCTCATTCTGCGGCAGTCCCGGAATAGGAGCAGTCAGTTGGTCGTACAGTAACCGACCCGCTTCCCCTTTCCACGCATCTTTGTCCATTACCACCAATACTTCATAAGCAAAACCAGTTGCCCTCTTCATAAAGATAGACTGTTTAGCCGGTTTGGATGACCGATTACAAGCGGTCCCCCCTATCAGGGCGATCAGAATCAAAGTTAATAGAAATCGCGTTCTCATATCATTCCTCCATTAGATTATCTTAAAAAATTAAATTTACACGAAACAAAGATAGAGAGGAAGAAAAAGAAAGAAAAGAGACGATGCCGGACAAGTGAGACACCGGATAACAAACTAATATACAACCATATAAACCAATCAAAAAGTAACAAATATCCAATTTGGCGGACAATCCGTCTCTTTCCGGTCCTTAATAAAGACGAATAAATTGATCCAAATCGACCTTCTCATCCAGTCGGAGCTTCTTCTTCAACCGGTTTTTCGATTTGGTCAGTGCTTCCGAAGTATTATTGAAAACAGCCAATTGTTCCTTCCGCGAGAAGTTCCATTTGACCAGACAGCAGATTTCCTGTTCATGGCGGGTAATCGCTCACTTCTCCTTCAAGTCGGACAAGACATGGTGGAAAAGGATATCGGTCAGATGGAACAGCCCATTCCATTCCTCGCGGGTAAGGTTCGTGCGAAGCGGATCCTCTTTCAACTGGACCAGCATCGAAAGGGAATCGGACTGGCATTCGTTTTCAACCGATAAGGAGGAAATTATCCGCTCGCTCTCCCGGAGTTTCTGCTGGTAGAACTCAAGGTCAGACATCCGTTCCTTATAGTATTCGGATTCGGATGCCGAATGCAACAAGTCTTCTTCCAACTGCTTCACCTGCCTGGCATATTCGTAACGTTCCTTTTGCCAACGGCAGATGGCCGCTTTATTCCGTTTCAGCTTCTCCTTCACCAACCGAAAGCGTTCTTGTCTGCCACCCGTACGAAACCCGACCGCAAATCCGAGCAAGGCTCCTGCGATCAGGGCGACAAAACATAAGGTAAATAATACGAATGTCCAGGGAAAAGGAAGATCCATACCGTCTATATTTTGTTTTTCAGATATTCATAAACAGCCAGTTGTGCCCGGACTTTCACCGGGTTGCCATCCCGTTTGAAATTGTTATGTAGATGTTCGTCGATCAAACAGGCTTTTACATTATCTTGCAACTGGATATTCAGGATATCTATGATATTTCGCTTGATCTCCGCATTCAGAATCGGGAAAGCAGTCTCTATACGCCGATTCAGGTTCCGGCGCATCCAATCGGCAGAAGTCAGGAACAGCTCCTCCTCACCATCATTATAGAAGTACCAGATGCGAGAATGTTCCAGAAACATATCCACTATACGAGTAACCTTGATATTCGCACTGAACGGACGGTTCGGAACCAGGCAACAAATCCCCCGGACAATCAGGTCGATTTCCACCCCGTTCTCGCTTGCGTTATACAATTCATTGATCATATTCTGGTCATGCAGTCCGTTCATCTTCAACACGATGCGTCCTTTACGTCCGGCCTTCACGTGCTCAATCTCCCGATGGATCATGCGAGTCAGTTCCGGCACCATATTGAAGCGGGCGACCAGCAGATGGCGGAATGTCGGTCCGGCCAGCTTCCCTTCCAGCACCGCAAACACTTTGTTTATATCGGTTATCAATTCCGCATTCGAAGTCAGCAACGCCATATCGGAATAGATGCGTGCCGTTTTTTCATTGAAATTGCCGGTACTCAAATAGGCAAAATCCCGCCGCTTGCAGCCGTCTTCCGTATCTTTCCGCAGAATAACCGCCACTTTTGCATGTACTTTCAGACCGGGGATACTATAGATGATGCGAATACCCGCCTGCTCCATCCGTTCGGCCGTACTCATATTGTTCTCTTCGTCGAAACGGGCTTTCAACTCCACAAAGACCGTCACCTTCTTCCCGTTCTGAGCAGCGCTGATCAACGTGTTGATAACAGCCGAATTCTCCGCCACCCGGTATTGCGTGATTTTGATCTCATCTACTTTCGGATCAAAAGCCGCCTCCATCAAGAAGCGGATCAGGTAGTCGAAAGACTGATAGGGGAAATGCAACAGGATATCCCGTTTTTTCACCGCCCGGAAGACAGAGCCCATCTCGTCCAGAAAAGGCACACGCATGGGAGACGGGACCAGCTGCTCCAGTTCTTTTCCTCTTGGATTCGGCAGTTTGATCAGATCCTGCAAATTGTTATACCGTCCTCCCAATACCAGATCGTCTGTGGTAATACCAAAAGCATTGCATATAAACGCCAAGAAATCATCAGGCATATTGCTGTCATACATAAATCGGCTTAAGGCACCGATCTTGCGCTTTTTCACTTTCTTACGAATGTTTTCCACGATATTCCCGCCTTTCTCGTCATCCAGGTAAATATCGGCATCCCGTGAAATCTTGATGCTATAACAACTCTCCACCACATAACCGGGGAAGATACTGGACAAATTGGCCCGGATAATATCGTCGATAAACATGATATAGTGTTTTCCTTCATGCGTAGGCAATTCGATAAAACGAGGTACTTTCGCATACGGGATTTTCATCAGGGCATAATAATAGTCCGGCACATAATCAGGCTCCGCCATCCGCTTGCTCTTTTTCACCATCCGGATCACCAGATAAAGACGACGGTCGCGTATGAACGTACGGATATCCCCCGCTTGTATCATGACCGGCGAGAGAAAAGGGAACACCTCTTCATTGAAAAAGTTATGCACGAATTCTTCATGAAACGGTTCCGGCCGGCTGTCCTGATACAGGTAGATATCCTGCCGGTTCAATTCCTGCAATACTTTGGGGAATATGCGATAGTATTCGCGCTGCTGTCGGTTCACCTCTTCCGTGATTTCGGCAAGCGTCTCTTCGGCTTCCACCCCGCTTTCTTCGGTGAAGTTCTTTTTCATGATTACTCCCCGGTGCTCGGCAACCCTTATTTCGTAAAACTCTTCGAGATTGGACGAATAGATCGACAGGAACTTGATACGCTCATAGATAGGGAGCGTTTCATCCTCCGCTTCCAGCAAAACGCGATAGTTGAAGGACAACCAGCTAATATCACGTTTAAAGTATTTATGTGAATTCTCCATCGTATTATTATCTTCGGTCGGTAAATATAAATACTTTTGTGGGATAAAAGAAATTGTTATGCTTAAAATAGGACTTCTTTCAGATACCCACGCCTGGTGGGACGACAAGTACATGGAATATTTCTCGGAATGTGACGAGATCTGGCATGCTGGAGATATCGGTTCGGACACACTGGCGGCACGCCTGGCTGCCTTGAAACCGCTTCGTGCCGTATATGGCAACATCGACGGGCAATCGCTTCGGCTGCAATATCCGCAGGTCGCTCATTTCAAAGTTGAAGAAATAAACGTGATGATGACACATATAGGAGGCTATCCCGGACGTTATAACCCGCTTATCCGGAAAGAACTGTACGACACCTGCCCTAATCTTTTCATTGCCGGACATTCGCATATCCTGAAAGTCGCTTTCGACAGAAGTTTGAATTGTTTGTATATAAATCCGGGAGCAGCCGGTAAAAGCGGGTTTCATCAGGTAAGGACTCTGGTACGTTTCGTTATAGACGGGAAACAGATCAAGGATTTGGAAGTTATTGAATTGGGGAACCGATAAGAAGGTGTCAAAACATCTTCATCACGATCTTTCAGTAAACAGTAATTTGTTTTGACATACCTCCTTATCGATTCTAACAACCAACACAGCAGAAATTTTCTGCCAGCAGGACCGTGTTTTGCAAATAAGCAAACTCCTGTTCAAAATATTCGCTGAAAACACCCGAACCCAGATTTTCTTCAATTTGTTTGGAAGTCCAGAGCTTTCCGTTCGGTTGTTTGATCTGATCCATGACCTTTTCTGAACGCACACACATCACATACAAGTTCACCAGATGTTTCACCTTTTCGTTCTCAAATGTGTACCGAATCAGGAAGCGGGGCATGACATCTTCTTTTTCACCCAAGCCACCCATTGTTTCACGCACCGTACTTTCTATACTATGACGGAACAAAACATAGCTGTAGAACGGATAGTCGATCGTATCAGGAGATACAAAAGACTTCTTCCCTCTGTTTACCAGATAAAGCATTCCCTGATAAATAACAGCCACACGTACGACAGGATGATAATACTTTTTTGGTAACGAACGACTTACGGATCGAGCTATGCAACCTATCACCTTTCCACCGTCGTTCAGAACAGGTAACCACATTTCTTTCCGAAGGCTGCCTTGCATCATCGAAATCCTTATCTGTTCATATAGAATCAAAAATACTCCGATAACGATCCCAAGCTCTCTGTATAAAAAACGCTCCATACGCACGCTCTGCATCGTTTCGGGCAGAATACTGTATACCAAAATAATGAACAGATGCAATGTATAAAGGTTCTGGATGAGCTGGGCGACAAAAAAGAATTCATTTAACGTAGTACGCATCAATGTCCGCTTGTAGGTCGGATGCTGAGAAGTCCGGATCCGCCGCAATATTGTCCGCTTGGCAAACCCCAAAAACGCCAATACCACAACCAACAACACTTCTGTTATCAACGGAGAATAAATAAACAACACCGGTTCAAGCCGAAGGCAAAGAAAAAGCGAATAAAGAGCTAATGTTGTCGCAGCCGGTAACAACAAAAATTGATAAACCTTATCCTTACTCAGGATCTGAAACAAGAAAATACAAACGAAACAAAAGGTAACGCCGATTATGAAGGATAACAAATATGAAAAATAATTATCCAAAAACATAAACAGCAACAGTGGCACTAAGCCTATAGCCTGATTATCCAGGCTCCTCTTCACTTTGTTCATACCCTTTCCACCTTTTTTCCCTTTATAACATAACAAACTGTACAGAGAAATGTTTTCGCCATCATACGTGTTTTTCAGCGTGATAAGAGGAACGGACCAGTGGAGCGCTTTCCACCTTTTTGAACCCTTTTTGTAAAGCAATTGATTTATAAGACTCAAACTGTTCGGGCGTAACGTATTCTTTTACCGGAATATTTTTCCGGCTTGGCTGCAAGTATTGCCCGATTGTCAAGACGGAGACACCGGCAACCCGCACGTCATCCATCAATTCGCAAACTTCCTCGACTGTTTCACCTAAGCCTACCATTATACCGGTCTTGGCAACAACGCCTTGTGCAGCTATACGCGCAAGCACGGAAAGGCTCACTTCGTACTTCGCGGCACTACGCACTTCGGGACTGATACGGCGAACGGTTTCCATATTATGGGATATTATTTCGGGAGCGGCTGCCACCACTTTATCCACCAGTTCCAACCGTCCCTGAAAGTCGGGGATTAAGATCTCTACTGTCGTTTCAGGATTAACCGCTTTTATCGTACGGATCGTATCCACCCAATGCTGCGCACCCAAATCAGGCAAATCATCCCGGTCGACAGAAGTAATCACCGCATGTTTCAAATTCATCAGTCGGATGCTTTCCGCCACATTCGCAGGCTCCTTCGGGTCCAACGGAAGCGGCTTGGCCGGCAACGTATTGCAGAAACGGCAAGAACGCGTACAGATATCTCCCGCAATCATAAAGGTAGCCGTCCCTCTGCTCCAGCACTCTCCCATATTCGGACATTTTCCGCTGGTGCAGATCGTATGCAGGCAGTGGGATTCAACGATGCTTTTTGTTCGTGTGAACTGTTCGTTCCCACCCAGCCGGATTTTTAACCAATCCGGCTTTCTCAAATGTTCTGACATTATAAGTTACAAATTATCAAATAAAAAGTTAGACATTCTGGTATACAGATGATAGCGGGTGTTTCCACCGTAAATACTATGATTACGGTCTTTGTAAACCTGCATTTCAAACTGTTTACCGGCTTGTACCAAGCTCTCAGCATAATCCATTGTCTGCTGGAAATGCACATTATCGTCGGCTGTGCCATGAATCAACAACAACTTCCCCTGCAAATCCTTCGCCAGACGGATCGGTGAAGTAGCGGCATACCCTTCAAAATTTTCTTTTGGCGTACGCATGAAACGTTCCGTATAGACAGAATCGTAATATTTCCAATCGGTAGGAGGTGCAACAGCAATACCGGCTTTGAAAGTTCCATTGCCAACACTCATGGCCATCAGCGTATTGTAACCGCCGAAGCTCCATCCCCAGATAGCCATGCGGCTCTTGTCGACAAACGGCAATTTGCCTAAAGCCTGTGCCGCTTCCACCTGGTCCTTGGATTCCAGTTCACCCATCCGCAGATAGGTACATTTACGGAAGGCTTCTCCGCGGGCTCCTGTACCACGTCCGTCCACACAAACCGTAATGATCCCGTTAGCCGCCAGATATTGTTCCCAGTCAAAGCTATATTTATCCAATACCTGCTGGGAGTTCGGGCCACTGTACTGGAACATCAGAACCGGATATTTTTTCGACTCGTCGAAATCGACCGGCTTCACGATCCATGCATTCAGTTCATAATCGGAAGCTGTACGCACTTTGATAAACTCTTTCTCGGCATATGAATAACCAGCCAGCTTATCGACTAAACGGGCATTATCCTGCAGGACACGCAGGACTTTATTCGACTTCGTCTCGTTTACGGTGATTTTAACCGGCGTATTTGCATTTGAATATTGATTTACATAATAAGCGAAGTTATCGCTGAATGTGGCATTATTCGTTCCTTCCTGTGTGGAAAGTTTCGTCTTTACTCCTTTCACATCGATTTTATATATAGCACGCCGGATCGGACTTTCTTCGGCCGATTCATAATAGACCGTCTTTGTCGCTTCATCATAACCCAGAAACGCAGTCACATCCCAATTGCCCTTCGTCACCTGGCGCTGCATGACACCCGTAGGAGAATACAGATAAATATGCGCATAACCATCCTGTTCGTTTACATATGAGAAACTGTTCGCATAGAAATGGATGGAGTTCAACCATTCCGAATCGACATAAGCCTTATTTTCATCACGCAGGATCAAACGGAAAACACCGCTTTTCGGATTCGCATAATACATATTGAAAACATTCTGATGACGGTTCAAGGTCATCACAGCCAACTGATCGTCATTATTCGTAAAAACAATCCGCGGAATATAGCTGTCCGCTTCTACCGGAACTTTCAATTCTTTTGTATCCTTCGTCGTCACGTCATAAGAATGCAACGTAACTTTCGAATTCTTCTCACCAGCCTTCGGATATTTATAATTATAATAGCCGGGATATAATCCCTCTCCGAACATCTGCATCGAATATTCGGGAACTTCCGATTCGTCAAAACGCACAAAAGCCAGCTGCTCGCTGTTCGGAGACCAAGCCATCAGGTTCGTTACGGCAAACTCTTCTTCATAGACCCAATCGGTAATGCCATTCAGGATTTTATTCATTTCACCGTCTTTCGTCACCTGGACCTCTGTATCATAATCGAATTTACGAATCCATATATTATTGTCACTCACATAAGCGACCATCCTCCCGTCCGGCGAGAATGTCGGAATCATCTGCTTGCCTTTCGAATCTGAAATCGGTTTCACATAATTACGGCGCACATCGTAGTCATACACATTCGCCTTGAATGAACGGCGATAGATCGGTTCCGTATCGCGCCATACAAGAATATGGTGTCCGGTACTGCTAATCGTGTATCCGTCGAACTTGTCAAACGTACACTCACGCGCTTTCTCTGTATTGAATAAAGTATCGACCGGATTTCCAGTACGATAAGAATACTTTATAATCATGTTGCGAGCATCGTTCATCGCCGTATAATGCTCGCCGTCAGGCATAGAACGCATTTCTCCAATATTAGTAACCTGGCGGAACTGACCGTCTGTAATTTCTTTTAAATCGACACGTTTGCTCCCATTCTGGGCTGCCAGGCTCCCAACCAGCAAGAACGAAAGTAAAGCACCAAACCCTAATCGTTTCATGTATGATTCTATTTTTATCTTAATATTTCAGTTAGAACGGATTGCAAAGTTACTACATTCTTGCGGATTTATTATCTTTGCCCCTATGGAAAACAGCAAACCATATCGTGAATTCGGAGATTTCCTGCGGGAACTATTTCCTTATAAAGTGCAAAAGATATCAATCAATGCCGGCTTTACCTGTCCGAACCGCGACGGGACGAAAGGTTTCGGCGGTTGTACCTACTGCAACAATCAGACGTTCAGCCCGGAATATTGCCATACAGAAAAAAGTGTAACGGAACAACTGGAAGAGGGCGTTCGCTTTTTCTCCCGCAAATATCCGGAGATGAAATATCTGGCCTATTTCCAAGCCTATACAAACACGTATGACGAACTGGATTCGTTGACTTCTAAATATGAAGAAGCACTCGCCTGTCCGGGTGTCGTCGGACTGATCGTCGGTACACGCCCGGACTGTATGCCGGACACGCTATTGGATTATTTCTCCGCTTTATCCCAAAAGAAGTTCGTAATGATCGAATATGGCCTGGAGAGCACGCTGGACCGTACTTTAACCCGTATCAACCGGGGACATACACATGCCGAATCGGAAGAGGCCATCCGCCGCACAGCGGCCCGGAACATATACACGGGAGCCCACTTGATCTTAGGCCTTCCGGGAGAAAGCAGGGAAGATATATTACACCATGCCGACATCCTGTCCGCCCTTCCGCTCACAACACTGAAGCTTCACCAGTTGCAACTTATCCGAGGCACGCGCATGGCTAGGGAACAGGCGGAACACCCCGAACAGTTTCATCTCTATACCGCCGATGAATACATCGACTTGGTCATTGACTTCATAGAACGATTAAACCCCTCTATTGTCGTAGAGAGGTTCGTATCACAATCCCCTAAAGAGTTGCTGATTGCACCAGATTGGGGGCTTAAGAATTTTGAATTTACAGCCAAGGTAAATAAACGTATTTCAGAACGAAATGCGCGGCAGGGGCGTCTGCTCAATCCTCCTTCTTCGGAGCCAGTTCTCCCTGGTATGTGATATTCTGCCTATTAGTCGGCGTTACGCTTATGATCGCGGAACCATTTGAAAATACTTGCACATCGAAACGGAAAGTATCTTCTTTGGTACGGGCTACGAATTTAATTCGAGCGGTCCCCTTCTTATCGAAGGTTGATTGATAATCGGTAATTGATTCTTCAAAACGCATCCCGTCACCTCCACCATACGGTAAAGAATATGCCCTACCGAAATAAGGCAGATAAGAAATCGCCGAATCACCGCGCATTTCAAGAGAATAAGGAGTCGTCAGATGAACCGTACGTCCTCCCATTGGTAACGCCCGATCTACCTCGATCGTAAACCGGCCGTTTTCTATCATTTCCTTCATTTCTTTTGCTTTCTGTTCTTCCCTTTCCTTCTTACTTTGAGAATAAAGGGATTGTCCCCCGAAAAAAAGAACAATCCCTACAAAAAAGAATAACCTAATGTTTCTCATATAACCTTAAATAACTAAACACTATTATTTGCCTATGTATATATAAGACAATTCTAAGCCTTGAAAGGTTTATTCGTTTATCATTAAATTACCTTAAAAACAAAGACTTGATTACGATCTGATTTCAAACATTAACTACTTGCATTTGTATATGTCCCTTAACTTTGCTTTATTTGTCCCTTCAATTTTCTGAAACAGATTAATAATTTTATGGAGAAAAAACATCAGTATCAAGGATTAACCAAACAAGAAGTAGAAGAGAGCAGGCGCCTTCACGGCGAAAATATCCTCACTCCTCCAGAGAAAGCCTCTCTATGGAGCCAATTTCTTGAAAAATTCAATGACCCGATTATCAAGATCCTATTGGTGGCATGGTTCTTATCCATGATTATCGCCGGCGTACATTGTTGGGGACCGGAGGCTAAAGGCTTCACTGCCTTCCTCGAACCGATCGGCATATTCTTTGCAATCATGTTGGCATCTTGTGTCGGCTTCTTTTTCGAAGTCAAAGCAAACAGGGCATTCAATGTTTTAAACACGGTCAATGATGATATTTTCGTGAAGGTGATCCGTGAAGGGAATATCTGCCAAATTCCGCGAAAAGAGGTTGTCGTCGGCGATATAGTCGTACTTGAAACAGGAGAAGAGGTCCCGGCCGACGGACATTTATTGGAAGCGATCTCCCTCCAGATTAACGAATCGACACTGACCGGCGAACCGATCATCAGCAAGACGACAAATGAAGCCGACTTCGACGAAGAAGCGACCTACCCGTCCAATGTTGTCATGCGCGGAACGACCGTCGTTGACGGACACGGTGTAATGGCAGTGGAGAAAGTCGGCGATGAAACCGGATACGGGAAAGTGTATGAAGGCTCGCAGATAGAAAATAATATCGACACACCGTTGCAGATGCAGCTGGCAGGGTTGGCAAAGGTGATCAGTAAAGCCGGCTATGCGATTGCTGCCATCACTTTCATTGCGCTGCTGACAAAAGTCTTGCTGTCCTCATCCGGGATGCCGGTCATGGACTTGATTTCGCACATCCTGAATATCTTTATGGTAGCCGTCACGTTAATCGTCGTTTCCGTACCGGAAGGCTTGCCGATGAGCGTGACACTCAGCCTTGCACTCAGCATGAACCGCATGCTGAAAACAAACAATCTAGTCCGTAAAATGCATGCCTGCGAAACAATGGGGGCTACCACGGTTATCTGTACCGATAAGACCGGGACACTTACGCAAAACCAGATGCAGGTATATCAAACGAACTTTTACAACCTGAAAGACCAGAAATTGGTAGACGATGAACTGAGCGTGCTAATCAAAGAAGGAATATCAGTCAATTCGACTGCCTTCCTCGATTTCTCCGAAGAAAAGATAAAAACATTGGGGAACCCGACGGAAGCAGCCTTGCTGCTATGGTTGAACAGCCAACATCAGAATTATCTGGAAATAAGAGAAAATGATCGGATACTGGACCAACTGACATTCTCCACCGAACGGAAATATATGGCAACAGTCGTACAATCATCCTTATTGGGCAAACGCGTGCTGTATGTCAAAGGTGCCCCGGAAATCGTACTGGCGAACAGCAATCGGGTGGCTATCGACGGGACCTACAAACCGGTAGAAGAATGCAAAGCCAGTATCGAAAAGCAACTGCTGGACTATCAGAACCAAGCTATGCGTACGTTGGGATTCGCCTATCAGATACTGGAAGACGGGCAGGATGCCACATTCTTCGTGAACGGACGACTGCACAAGACGGACCTTACTTATTTAGGTATCGTCGCTATTTCCGACCCTGTCCGTGCTGATGTTCCGGCTGCTGTCCAAAGTTGCCTTGATGCCGGCATCGACATCAAGATCGTGACCGGCGACACTCCGGGAACGGCTAAAGAGATCGGACGGCAGATCGGAACCTGGAAGACCGGAGACACCGAACGCAACATCATCACCGGCCCAGGCTTCGAAGCCTTGACTGACAAAGAAGCGCTGGATCGCGTGCTCGACTTGAAGATCATGTGCCGCGCCCGCCCGACTGACAAACAACGCCTGGTACAATTGTTGCAACAAAAAGGAGCCGTAGTGGCCGTCACAGGTGACGGTACCAACGACGCCCCGGCCCTGAAAGCCGCACAGGTCGGACTATCTATGGGAGACGGAACCTCCGTGGCAAAAGAGGCAAGCGACATCACGATCATAGACAACTCGTTCAGTAGCATTACCCGTGCGGTGATGTGGGGACGTTCCCTGTACCGGAACATCCAGAAATTCCTGTTGTTCCAGTTGACAATCAATGTGGCGGCCTGTCTGATCGTCTTATTGGGCTCCCTGTTAGGAACCGAATCTCCGCTCACGATCACCCAGATGCTTTGGGTAAACCTGATTATGGATACATTTGCCGCCGGTGCACTGGCTTCGCTGCCGCCTAACGAACGGGTGATGAAAGACAAACCCCGCCGAAGCGGTAAGGACGGCGACTTTATCATTACCCGCCCGATGGCTTACAATATTTTCGGTGTCGGTCTCGCATTCGTAATCGTTTTGATGGGATTGTTGCTCCACTTCCATGCACAGGATGGACTGACGCCGCACGACCTATCCTGGTTCTTCAGTTTCTTCGTGATGCTTCAATTCTGGAATATGTTCAATGCAAAAGCGTTTATGGAAGACCGCTCGGCATTCGCCAACCTCAAAGAGAGCAAGAGTTTCCTGACGGTGGCCCTGCTTATCATCGCCGGGCAATATCTGATCGTCACGTTCGGCGGCGAAATGTTCAGTGTCGTCCCGTTATCTTGGAAAGACTGGGGAACCATTATCGGCTCGACTTCTCTGGTTCTCTGGATCGGAGAGATAGGCCGGTTAATCGAAAGATGGAGAAAATAAATAAAAAAAGAGGGTTGCGCAAAAAACTGACGCAACCCTCTTCACTTACATCTAAATCATTAACAGAGATTCTTACTTCTTGTAAGTCTTATACCCATAAACAGCCAAGTCACCCAACTCTTCTTCAATACGGAGCAACTGGTTGTATTTCGCCATACGGTCTGAACGGCTCAATGAACCGGTTTTGATCTGTCCGCTATTGGTAGCAACAGCGATATCGGCGATCGTAGCATCTTCAGTCTCACCCGAACGATGCGAAGTGACGGAAGTATAACCGTTACGGTGTGCCATTTCGATTGCATCCAGTGTTTCGGATAACGTACCGATCTGGTTCACCTTGATCAGAATAGAATTGGCACAGCCTTCCTCAATGCCTTTCTTCAGGAATTCTACGTTTGTCACGAACAGGTCGTCACCGACCAACTGGCATTTGCTTCCCAACGCTTCAGTCAACAGTTTCCAACCGGCCCAGTCGTTTTCGTCCATGCCGTCCTCGATAGAGTCGATCGGGTATTTAGCAACCAATTCGGACAAATAAGCGACCTGCTGCTCGGCAGTACGCTTAGCACCTTTGGCTCCCTCAAATTTCGTATAATCGTATACGCCATCATGATAGAATTCGGAAGAAGCACAGTCCATAGCGATCGTCACATCCTTACCCGGCTCGTATCCGGCAGCTTTAATAGCGGCCATGATGGAGTTCAAAGCGTCTTCCGTTCCATCCAAAGCAGGAGCGAAACCACCTTCGTCACCGACAGCCGTACTCAGGCCGCGATCGTGCAACACCTTCTTCAAAGCATGGAAGACTTCGGCCCCCATACGCAAACCTTCACGGAAACAGCAAGCTCCAACCGGACGGATCATAAATTCCTGGAAAGCGATCGGGGCATCAGAATGCGAACCGCCATTGATAATATTCATCATCGGGACAGGCAATACATATGCATTCGTCCCGCCGATATAACGGTAAAGAGGCAGGTCCAAATAGTTAGCTGCCGCCTTGGCAACAGCCAGAGAAACGCCTAACATGGCGTTGGCGCCTAAATTAGACTTTGTCTTCGTACCGTCGAGTTCAATCAGTTTATGGTCGACCTCACGCTGGTTCAGGGCGCTCATGCCCAGGATAGCGGGAGCAATTACATTATTTACATTATCGACAGCTTTCAGAACGCCTTTGCCACCATAGCGTTTTTTGTCGCCATCACGAAGCTCGATTGCTTCGTTTTCACCGGTAGAGGCACCAGAGGGAACAGCTGCACGGCCAAAAGCGCCGGAAGCCAAATGTACATCTACTTCAACAGTCGGGTTACCACGTGAATCAAGAACTTCTCGTCCTACTACTTTTACAATTTCCATACTTTTACTATTTGAGTTTTATCTTTCGTATAAATATAACAAAAGAGGACGAGGCTTTGTTGGGGAAAGGGGATCAATATTGTCTATCGCCCCATTTACAACGACATCGACAATTCGATCCGACATCCTAAAGCGTTCATTATGCGATAGAATGTTTATACATAACGAATCCCAAAAGGAAATGCCACCTCCCCTACTTTTTCCGAACAAAACTTTCCGGCTTTCAGATAAACGATTATCTTTGTTACACTATCCGGCATTGGATAGCGACCTAAAACCTGTCAAACTATGAAATCAGACATGTTTATTGATCCGAAATCGGATTACGCGTTTAAAAGGTTTTTCGGCACTGTGTCGAACAAGGAGCTTACAATCGGCTTCCTGAACAGCCTGCTTAACAAGGATATCAAAGATATCATATTCCACAACGTGGAAATGCAAGGCAACAATACTGATAGCAGGAAAGCTGTATTCGATTTGTTTTGTGAAGGATCGGATGGAGAGCTTTTCATTGTCGAAATCCAGAAAAAGAGACAAAAGTACTTCTCCGACCGTGTACTTTACTACGCTTCGTTTGTTATACAAATGCAGGCTGATATAGAAAGCGAGAAGTTCCGGTTGGCAAAGGAGGAGGAGAGAAGACGGTGGAACTATCATATCAACAAAGTGTATGTAGTCTGCTTTTTGGACTTCCGGCTCGATACGCGCTACACAGACAAATATCGTTGGGATGTCGTGCGCATGGACCGTGAACTGAAAATTCCGTTCAGCGAAACACTGAATGAGATCTACTTGGAGCTTCCAAAGTTCAACTTGAACTTTGAGGAATGCGATACGTTTTACAAAAAATTTTTATACACGATGAACAACATAGACATTATGGGACAGTTATCAAAAGAAACAATACAAAACGACAAACTCCTGCGAAAACTCAAAAGCGCTATCGAACTACAACGCATGAGCGCTAAAGAACGCTTAGCATACGAACTAAGCATTGCAGCCGAACGCGACCTGGCTGCCTGCATGGCTACAAGTTTTGAGGAGGGGGAGGAAAAAGGAATAGCTAAAGGCATCACCGAAGGAATGCGCAAAATCATCTTGAACATGAAGCAAGCAGGCATGGATCTTGCCACCATCGCCAAAACTGCGGGACTGCCGGAAAAAGAGGTAGAGGCGCTATTGAAATGAATTACAGCCTTGAAGGATCAAGATGAACTGCAACGTAATAATATAACGAAGCCCTTGCAACCAAACGATTGCAGGGGCTTGTTTTTTGTCTGCCTCCGGTCTTCACAGAGGGAAGGGCAGAAGAACTTTTTATAATTTCATTAACTTTAGTATTAATATTCACCGTTTGTTCCCCCTCGCGGGGTAATTGGACGCTCCCAGGCAATGGCAGCAAGGCCGGCTATCCGGGAAATACCGCACGGTGATATTTAGAATTATTTGATTATAAAATGTCATATGTCTCTGTAGGGGCAGGGTTCTACTCCGCCCTTAAGATAGACAGTATTGTTTTTTAGTATCAATCGTTATTTAACGATAGCTTTTACAGCTTCTTCACCTTCAACAGCTACGACTACGATACCCTGCGGAGCAGCGATTGTAGCGTTGTCAGAAGAAACAACCGTGTTAGCCACTACCTGGCCCAAGATGTTGCTGATGACAACTTTCTTGCCGGCAGCACCGGCAATTGTTACGTTGCCTTCGCCAGCGATAACCTTAATTGCTGCTACTTCCACGTCCTCGTTAGCTGTTGCATCGCCTTTGCCCAATGTAACAACCAGAGCTTTTTCCACCTGATTTGTAAAGCCTAACTTACCATTCAGGTTGTACAGATAATAGTTCGGAGCAGAAATCGGTCTGATTACATAGCTGCTTTCAGAAGCCTTCATAATGTAGAACTTGAAGTTATCAACACCACCCAGGCATACATCTTCTTCCTCTTCTGCAACCAAAACAGACTCACCGTTTACAGTCGTAGAGATTGTGTCGATACCAGCCAATGTTGCCGGACGGAAAATTGCTTTCAAATCGCCATCACGTCCATCTACTTCTGTATAAGAACCTTCCAAAGCATAGTTTACATTATATACATAATCAGCCTTGTTAGCATCCCAATGAAGCATAGAATCCGTTGCGAAATACAAGAAGTCTCTTGCTTCTTCTTCACCATTACCTTTAGAGATATAGAAAGAATGGAAATCCTTGTCGATATCAGCTGTATCCAACCAGAATGTCATACCTTCGCCGATAATACCTTCCAAGATACCGTTCTTGTTCTGTTTCACAGCAACAGCACCTTCTTCGCTATTGAATGTAGCGTGACGTGCTACAGCTTCCAATGATTCAGAAAGAGCGTTAAAGTCAACCGTTACAGCTGAATAAGGAGCATTCAGTTCATCCAAAGTTGCAGAAGCAGCGTCAAAAACAGCAGTTGTTGTATTTACAGACCATTTGTTAGCATCATACTTAATCAGACCACTGTAATTTACTTCATCATTTCCAGCTGTAATATCAGTTTTGCCCAACTCAATCATAGCATACGTTCCATCTACATTTTTCTTGAAGAATACACGTTTGGCATCGTCTTTAGCAGTTGCAGCTTTATAATCACTAGTAACACCACCAAAATACTGCTTAGAATTATCGTTCTTCAAATTGTACAGCAAATAAGAAGTCGCAACGTTTACAACAGAGTCTTTCTGTTTTACATCTGTTCCGTCCAGATAAGCATATTTCATCTTATTTTTTACGCTTTCAGCCTTTTCAAACATCCACTGAACGCTATAAGCCGGATTGTTGATAGGAACAAAGTAAGGACTAGTACCTTCTTTCTAAGCCATGTACAGCTTTTCAACCGTTACCGAACCAGTACCGTTGAATACCAATTCAGTCTGCTGGCTCAACTGTGCATCTGTCAATGCCAAGAAACCTTCGCTTTCAGTTGTCGGAGTCAGTTTGACAATCTGATATTTCCAGTTACTAATATCGGTCAAGTCCACAGAACCTGCAACAATACCTGTAACAGCAGTACCTGTGCTCAATGCAGCAGTACTGATTGCATATTCGCCAGCCTTGTCAGTCTTATACATGCTGACAGTGAAAGTCACGTTTGTTTCACGGTTTTTGAATTCGAAGTTACGTCCACTAACAGCAGAAACAACCCACTGAGCCAACGGAGCATTTACATCTACATCTTCCGGAGCTGCTACGGCTGCGCCGAATGCAGCAGCACCATAAGTCGGGATCAAATATTTGCCATACAAAGAAGCAGCAGCAGCAGTAGTGTTAGCCGGCTTAGTTCCCAAGAAAGAGATGTTGTAGATAGCAGCATCGTCTGCTTTCAATACGTCAGCAGCAGCAGCCCAAGTGTTGCTTGTTGTCATAGCCAAAGACAGTTTGTCGGCGTTACCGAAACCAACAGTCGTGATATAAGTCTTGATACCACCTGTAGTCAAAGAGTAAGCACCTACAAACAAGTTTGAAGCAGCCGTGTTGTCATTACCTTCAACTTTAGCAGAAGCCAATGTAATCGTATATTCACCTTCTGCATTCTGAGGATCGTCTTCTGAAACAGCAAAAACACCGTTCACGCTTGCAACTTTACCATCTTTCTTAACGTTGTTATCGGCCAACTTGTTACCTTTTACAGTTGTAAAGTCGTAGCCTTCACCAGTTGCAGCATCCAAGCCTGTGATACCAAAGTTCTTTTCCGGATTCAATACGATAAATGTGGCAGCTTCAACCTGTGCTTTTGTAAAGCCTGTTACCAACAGTTTCTTACCGGCAGCGTCAGCTTTAACAAAATACATACCAGATGTTGCAGGAGTAGAAATTACACTTACAGTCAATGCAGCATCTACAGTAGATGCATCTACAGCAATCATCTGATCTGCAAACGGATTGACATCCGGATCAGAAACTGCATTTGGGAATGCAAACTTGAAGCCTTGACCGGAAAGGTTGGCGTTCAAATCATCGACAGTGAGGTCTGTTTTAGCAACCCATGCTGTAGCTGCTGTTCCCGCAGCACTTACATCATATGTCGTAACGGCAGTTGAATTAACTTCAAATTGACCAGCCAAATTCAAAACTTTCAGTTTTGTAAAATCCAATCCTTTACCTTCTACAGTAAAGATGTTTGTAACAGTTGCAACATCTGTCACATTACCACTTAACGCATTACCATTTGCTTTCGTCACATAAAACGGTTTTCCATCAGCTTTCAATGTAAACGTAGAAAAGTCACCAATTGCATTGTAAGCATAATCAGCAATTTCAAACAAAGTAGCATTTTCGATAGCAAGATCACCTGTAGCATTATAAGTGGAAACAGCCGTTCCATTTACTTTGTAAGTTTGATCTACTTTGATGAAACCATTTGTGTTACCTAAGTAGAACTTTGCACCATTCTGCAGATCACCTTTTGCGGCTTCCGCTGTAGGAGCAGCGTTTGCAGAACCAAGCAACGCACCTACCATCAGTAAGCCCGCTGTCAAAAGAGTAGAAATCTTCTTGTTCATAATCTAAACTTTAATATTAATAATACAATAATTGAAATGTTCGTCCTATATATATGTACACGCGTTAATAATGTACACGTGTTAACTTTCGTATTTTGATAGCAAAAACGATCGTTTTTTTTCGTCATTTTTACATCCACCAAATAGCTCATCCACAGAGATTTATCTACAAAAACAGCATTCTAAAAATTCATTAATACCACTTTCGTTCAAAAATCGGTGTTTTTTAGAGAAAACCCCGATGCCTACTGTGTTTCGAAAGGGTGCTTGTCCGTCATTGACCCGATGCTTACCGGTCTGTTTTTTGAAGTTTTTCGGATTTTCAGTGAAAAACCTGCCAAAGTCCGCCAAGTCTGCCGGGGCCTTTTTAAATTTCGACGACCTGCTTTCCCCGTTCCGTCTTCCGGTAATAACCATTTCCTTCTGAGATGATTAGGTCATTTTTTTGCAGTTTCCGAAGGAATTTATCGACAGTCGATTCTGAAATTTCACGGACATTCGCTTCCTTGACCACGTCAATGCGTTTGAAAGAATCAAGAAGGGAGACAAACAAGTTGCGCAAATGGTGTGGAAACCGGAAGTGCACTTCCGACGAAGCACTCTGCAACGATGTAGCCACGACATAGGCATGTTGCAGACAAACCTTGCCGAGATGGAAGGCGGTGGCGAAATCATCGTCGCTGATCGTCCAGACACGCTCCGAGCAACCACTCTCGCCCTTGCGCAACGCGGTCAGTTGCATTCCTATGCGAAAAATAGCCAGACGATAGCGCAGGACCGTCGATTCCATGTCTTCGTTACCGAAAGAACGGACATTGTAGTACTCGCGCTCGAAAAAACGATCGAGGCGTTTACGTTGGGCATCACTAAATTTGACCCAGGTCGGAGAGTTGTCGAGAAAAACTCCGATATCGAGCACACGCTGCCCCCAACTTTCAAAATATTCGGATGCTGCCGGGCTATCGTCGGCCGAAGTCAACGGACGATAGGTCCCGCTTCCCGGTATGCGGTACATCAGAATACGGCTGAAGAGACCGTTTTCGGTCGAAGGGATCAGGCGGGGAAGCATGGCAGGAGTACCGCTCAGCAGTAGTGCCAAGTTGGGCCGTTTGACCATAAACGATCCGCTGCTTTTCGTCGAGCTGCCTACAGGTTCATGATGATACGACTTGTTCAGCACATCGTTATATTTGCCAAAATCCTGCGAGAACATGCTCAAGACCGTCTCCATCTCTGTATCGACCATGCAGGATGTGTAAGGATAGTTGGCTTCGAGCAGTTCCACGAGCCGGGCCTGCGTGACGTTACCCGTCAGCGCAAGGTTTCTCTGTTTCACCACCTTCGGCTTTGACGGAGCCGGACCGAGCGGCTGTTTGGAGGTCTGTTTCTGACGTTTATGCATCTTGTAGTTATCGTATGCTTCCTGCAACTCTTCATATTCTTCAACCTGGTGACGAGAATTGTCATAAATATACTGTTGCCAGGGTTCGAGCATCCGTTGCAGGGCAGCGATACGCCCTTTCCCACTTCCAGAACCGCCGGTTATGATCGAATAAAAGGCAGGTGTGTAATCGTGTTCGCCCAACGAACCTTTGACACCAGGAGACACGCTGCTCAGAAGCGTCAGCGAAGAAATCAGCAAAATGTCGCGATCCGTACGACTGTACGCACATTTCAATATGTCCGTGAGAAGAGGTGGTAAGTGATCGTAGATATTCTCGTCAAAGCAAGGAAGAAGGGTGTTATCCAGCTCTATATCATCACATTCGCCGTATTCTGCATCCTTTTGTGCCATTTTGGGAAAGGGGGTGGCAGACTTGGCAGATTTGGCAGACTTCGGGACGGAACTGGTCCCGTCCGGACGGAACGCACAGCTCCCATGCGAGGCACTGTAGCGTCGGTAGATGTCGTTTACTGTTGTCTCGACCTCGGCAGCCGGAAAGTCGGCCGAACCGTAGCGGCGGACACACTCACTGACAGCGTCGTAGAGAGAAAAGCCGGCATTGTTCAAGACAGAGGACAGCTTTACAAGATAGGAATGACGGTTACCGGCAACAAAAGTATTGTTTTGTTCATACTTGTCAATGTAGTTCGAAAGCCGCGTGCCGGAGCACACGCTTCCGGAGGAATGTCCGGAAGCGTGTGCTCCGGGTCAGCAACGGGGATTTCGATCGCTTCAGATTCTTCCTTATAAAAAGCGTTCGGATCATGGCCGGCGAAACAGCCACGGTTCGGATCTTTTCCACTGACGTCCACCTTCACGCCCGGAAGATCCACTTCGACACGGTGTTTGACGATTTCAAAGGCCAAGTTATGATTTTTCAAATCACTGTCGACCATTATGAAGAGCTTGACGCCGGTCCCGGAAGGGCTGACATGACCGGCTTTCACATACGGGAACTCAGCCGCCCGGCGGAGCAATTCAAGGACGGGTATAGGCGAATCGTCTATATCGATCACTATGCAAGCACTATAGCGCGCCATGTGTTCCAACTTACGACCTCCTTCCATCACGCCGCCGGCGACATAGAGGGGCAGTTTTTTCTTGTAAGCATCAGCTTCATCCTTCTTGCCGGCTTTGATAAGCCCACGCAGATAGGCGATCGGTCTCGCATACTCACCACTCTTCACCTTACCGATGTACTGATTCAAGGTCATCAAACTGGCGCTCCCTGTCTGGAACGCAGAGTCGAAGTAAGTACCTTCGACTTCTTTTTGTATTACCATACTATTGTGTATTAAATGAAAGGCTACAGTTCCCGCAGGAACGCTTCGTGCGGCTCTTTCGGTTGTTTATTCTTTCTAAGGTTCCCCCAAGTGCTCAACCAGGCAGGCGACCTGCTTCGGCGTATAAAGTTTCTGGAATTTCACCCATCCCGCAGCCAAAAGTTTTTCTTTCAGACCACGCGAAGTCCGTATCCATACCCACATCCTTTTATAGGCAGTCTCAGGGGGAGATTCCGGGAAATAAAGGAGCGCGAATTCGGTAACACCCATGGCTCCTTTTGCCGATATAAGCTCTATTTTTTTATCATTCATAATAATTTTGATTTAAACATTCTAATACATTATAAATGTACGACATTTTTTGGTACCATGCAAGGAATCCGACAATTATTTTACAAAAAAAACAAGAAATACCGCCAAAACCTCAGCTAACCGTATATACCTTTCCCGCCAGACCTCAGGACACCGTATCTTTGTAATGTAGTAAATCACTAACCCTTAATCTATTAATCGTATGTCAGTAAAGTACAAACTTGTTTTAAAAAAAGACTTGACCAAAGGTGCGGCAATCGATGCCAAGCGGTATTATGCCTCGGCCAATGTCACTGGTATGATGGATTTCGACACGATCTGCGATGTGGTGGCAGACCGTTCAACAGCCAGCGACGGTGACGTGGCTCTCGTCTTGTTGGGACTGATCCGTTGCATGCAAGAAGCGTTGTTGCGTGGAGAAGTGGTCCAATTGGGTGCATTGGGCAACTTCCGGCTCTCACTCGGAAGCTCCGGAGTGGTAAATGCGGATGATTTTCACGCATCATTGATCAGGAAGCCGCGAATAATCTATTCTCCGGGAGTTAAGCTGCGCGAAATGATCGCCAAAGTGAGTATTGAACGTATTGGACAAGAGACAGATAAGTCCAATGCAGGTGGTGAAGATGACAGACCAGGAGAATTATGAAACCAGCGCAAATCAACTTCGTAAAAGAATGCCTACCGGCAGCTGTGTCGGCAGGAGCCGCCTTCAACCTGAATCCGCTGGTCATTCTGGCACAGGCGGCGTTTGAAAGCGGCTGGGGAACGAGCAATCTGGCAAAGGAGTGCCGAAACTATTTCGGACTGACCGCCTATGGATGCAGCAACGCTTATTGGCATGGTGGGAAAACTACCGTAAAGGCATCCTCCTATCCATTGAATTTCCGACGCTACGACACACGAGAGAATTCCTTCCTCGATTTCGCCCGCTTGATACGGAACAATTATCGCTCCGCTTGGCAGGTAAGCAACGACCCGCAGGCCTATGCAAAGGAGATCGCCTACAGTCCTTACATCAGCGAACTGAACGGCGATAATCGGGAAACGTACCGGCACAGTATCATCCAGATCACACAAACGATACAGGCGGTGATGGCGTTAATCGGAGAATAACGGTTCAACCGTATGCCATACCAAACAACCACCCCATAGGGAGGGGTCAAAACTATCCTGTTCCCGCGCTTGACACGGGATCGCATTAAAACCGACGCTACAAAAATCTGATTGATAAGGTCCGTCTTTTTGCGACCCCGCATCAAGTGCAATGTATTATTAACTCTAAACGACTATCCATCATGAAAAAGATCAGAAAGGTTCTTGAATTTATCTTGGCTTTGTTGAATTTTTTGTTCCACTTTAAACCTGTACCGGATGAGACACCTCCCATCAGCCCTGAAAGTTTTCCTCTCCCTGATTATCAAGATCTTGAGAAGAGGAATGAACCTCTATTTGAGACTATCTGTTAGGGTCAGGCTCTGGTAAAACGCAAAAAGCCCGTCTGCGAAAGGCAGACAGGCTTTTTTTATTTGTTTGTTGAATAAGCCGGAATTTATTCAGCAGCTTTTTCTTCTGCAACCGGTGCTTCTGCAACAGGAGCTTCTGTTTCAGCAGCAGCTGTAGACTTTTTACGAGAACGTCTTGTCTTAGTCGCTTTCTTAGCTGTAGCTGTCTTCAACATGTTTTCGTTGTAATCAACCAGTTCAATGAAGCACATGGCTGCGTTATCACCCAGACGGTTACCAGTCTTCAGGATACGAGTGTAACCACCCGGACGGTCACCGATCTTCTGAGATACTTCCTTGAACAATTCTGTTACAGCATATTTGTCTTGCAAATTGCTGAATACCACACGTCTTGAGTGAGTTGTATCCTCTTTAGACTTAGTGATAAGCGGTTCTACGAACTTACGGAGCGCTTTAGCTTTAGCAACAGTCGTAAAGATTCTCTTATGCTTGATAAGAGAACATGCCATGTTTGAAAGCATTGCGTTACGGTGAGTGTTCGTACGACCTAAATGATTTATTTTCTTATTGTGTCTCATCGCTATACTTACTCTTTATCTAATTTATATTTAGTGATATCCATACCGAATGAAAGGTTCAGACTCTCAAGCAGTTCATCAAGTTCTGTAAGTGACTTCTTACCGAAGTTACGGAATTTCAACAGGTCATTCTTGTTGAATTTAACCAGTTCACCTAATGTTTCAACATCTGCGGCCTTCAAGCAATTCAATGCGCGAACGGAAAGATCCATATCCGAGAGCTTGCTCTTCAGCAACTGACGCATGTGAAGCACTTCTTCATCGAATTCCTCATTACCGTCAGTGTCAACTGTCTCGATAGCAATCTTTTCATCTGAGAACAACATGAAATGGTGAATCAGAATCTTAGCTGCTTCTTTTAACGCTTCCTTCGGATGAATAGAACCATCAGTGGCTATTTCAAGAACCAACTTTTCGTAGTCCGTCTTTTGCTCAACACGGAAGTTCTCGATCGAATACTTAACGTTGCGAATAGGTGTGTAAATAGAGTCGATTGCAATCACGTGCATGTCTGCATTCGGATCTCTGTTTTCATCAGCGGGAACATATCCGCGACCTTTGTTAATCGTCAGCTCGATCTGGAAACCTGCGTTCGGATCCAAACGACAAATAACCAACTCAGGATTCAATACCTCGAATCCGGTCAGCTGTTTACCAATATCACCGGCTTTGAACACTTCCGAACCCGAAACAGTAATACTTACTTTTTCATTCTCTATGTCGTCTACAATATGCTTGAACCGTACTTGTTTCAGATTCAAGATAATGTTTGTTACATCTTCAATAACACCGGGAATTGTACCA
>ERZ773150.968-NODE-968-length-27481-cov-6.234340_pt1 | contig 27481 bp, 25 predicted proteins | sample MGYA00580845_ERZ773150 | MGnify/ENA primary metagenome ERZ773150 (study PRJEB29015, sample SAMEA2737848) | human gut metagenome | biome: human gut; feature: human-associated habitat; material: faeces | place: China | collected 2012 ...
ATAATTCTGCCAGATGATTTTGTGAAACTTGTTGAAGAGGAATAATTTTTACCACCAAATCGTCAAATACAGATTTTGTTAAACTCTTTCTATGCTCCATCCTCTGCCTTATTGCAGTCGATTCGTAAAAGCATATTATCATTAGAACGTGAAACACATCACAACTTCCTGCCGCATTTGGGACAAAATTCAAAGTCCTCTGTAGTTGTATATCCACAATTGCTGCATCTTTTTATTGTGTTTCCACTTCCATTTTCAAAGCCATAACCATACTGCGGGTTTACGCGCTGCAAATGCTGTGGCAATATCTCCACGTCCTCGCCTCTTGCTATCCTGCGTCCTATTTCCGGATCAAGCTCGTAAAGCGCATTACAGCATGTGGTCTGCACATAGTAGTGCCTGTTCCATTTAAAACACGGAATGAAGAACAGTGACAGCACCATGTATGTCATATACACCTGATACCTGCCATCCCTGCCACATTCATCGCAGGTAATGACCTGATTGAAGTCAAAGTCCTTCCTGCCGTCCGTTATTCCCATCATAAAAAACATATATGATGCCTCCGTTTATCTGTGCCATAGTCCCCAGAAGTCTCCAAGCGATTCTCTCGTATGAAATCCCCGTTCATCCTCAACCACCGGTATTGATTTGGCATCCATTTTCTCTATATTTACATAAGTACCCTGACTCACCATTGCAAATATCCTGTCTATCTGCTCCTCTGTGCCCTGTATTTCCATAAATACCGAGCCGTCAGAGTCATTTCTCACCCAGCCTGTTGCACCAACGCTTTCTGCCGCGTGCTCTGTTCTGTAGCGGAAACCTACTCCCTGCACAGAGCCGTACACTCTTATCTGCTTTCTGATGATTTTGCTGTCGTAATCACTCATATGCTCTCACTTCCCTGATACACATTATTTTCAGTCTACAATAGCCCTGCAAACAGCCGCATAATTGACTGCCCCAGCCTTCGTCTTGCACTTCTTCCGGTTCTGTATTTCTCTGTGACCTCAGCAGACTCAGTGAAAAGCCTGATAAAATCATCCCTGATTTCATGCACCACTTCACAATCCGCCATAAAACAGCCATTTTCAAAGTGGTGATAAAGGCTTCTGTAGTCAAGATTTATGGTACCGCAGGTTGCCATTATATCGTCTGCCACACTCATCTTTGCATGGCAAAAGCCCGGTGTCCACTCAAAAATCCTCACACCATGCTTCACAAGCTGGTTGTAGAAGGAGCGTGTCACGCTGTATATTGGTTTCTTATCAGGTATGCCCGGCGTGATGATGCGAACGTCAACTCCACGCTTGGCGGCAAGTGTCAGCGCATGGCTCATCTCATCTGTAATGATAAGGTAAGGAGTGATAAACCAGCAATAACGCTGAGCCTTGTTTGCCATGCTGATATAGACATCCTCCCCCACCTGCTCGTTATCGAGAGGGCTGTCTGCATATGGCTGGATAAATCCACTCTGTTTTGCCTCATAATCATAGTGCAGCAGATATTGTGATACATCCACCTCGCGCGGCACCTTGCGCTCTGATGCATTCCACATCTCGAGAAATGCGATGGTAAACGACTTGACAGCATCTCCCTCGAGCCTGATTCCCGTATCCTTCCAGATTCCGTATGGGTGTGTCACGTTGAAGTACTCATTTGCCAGATTATAGCCGCCGGTATATGCGATTTTTCCATCAATTACCGTGATTTTTCTATGGTCACGATTGTTTAAAAACATGTTAAAGGCAGGTGCAACCGGGTTGAACACCCTGCATTTGATGCCAAGCTTCTCCATCTTTTCCGAGAAATCCCTGTCTATGAAAAAGATTGAGCCCATATCATCATAAAACACCCTGACCTCGACTCCAGCCTGCACGCGCTCCGTGAGCACCTTCTGGATACGGTGCCACGATTCCTTGTCCTCTATGGCGTGATACTCCATGAAAATAAATTTCTTTGCCTTTGATAAATCGCTAAGCTGCGCTTCGAGTCCCTTTGACGCCTGATCATAATATGTTACATCCGTGTTCTGATATACCGGATAAAGTGCATTTTTGGCCAGGTATGTTGAAATTCCCACTGCCTGTGGCACCTTTTCATACATATCGGATAGTATGTCTGCGTTTTCAGGCAGACATGGAAGAAGCATGGAATCCACCTCTTCAAACCGTGCACGCATCTTATTCGGTGCGCCGTTTAGTCCGACTAACAGGTAAAGTGACACTCCCATTATCGGAAATGCCAGTATCAGTATAATCCACGGTGTAGTCATGGATGCGGTCTGCTCACGATTGTACAGTCCGAGCACAAGTATGATTGCCAGGACGCTTGTGGTCGTGTTTATTGCTGCCGCATATTCATTTAGCCTTGTAAACATATAGACCATGAAAACTGCCTGCAATAATATCGCAAGCGCTGAAAAAAACATTCTCTTTAAACCATTCTGTGTTTTTTTAGTTCCCTCGTAGGTTTTTTCCTTCATCTATTATGCCTCCATTATCTTACTGTCTGTAATACCAAACCTCTCCATACATTTTTAGCCACCTTCTTATTTAAGAAGCCATTCAATTTCCTCTTTATAAGGAGGAATAGTCTTCTTCGCAGAGCCCTCCTCACAAAGCCATGGTGTTTCCAGAATCTTTGGTACATTTGCAAAGGTCTCATCATGCACCAGGCGGTGCAGTGTGTCATAGCCGATGGTTCCCTTGCCTATATTTGCATGCCTGTCCTTGTGTGCTCCGAGAGGATTTAAGCTGTCATTCACATGAAATACCGCTATCTGCTCAAGCCCTATCACCCTGTCAAACTCCGCAAAAACATCATCATAATGGTTCACAATATCGTATCCTGCATCATTTACATGGCACGTATCAAAGCAGACACGCAGCCTTTCCTTCCTGTCCACTCCATCATAGATTGCCTTAAGCTCCTCAAATGAACGGCCTATTTCACTGCCCTTTCCTGCCATCGTCTCAAGTGCGATAAACACATCGTCATCATTCTGATTGAGCACTGTGTTAAGTCCCTTTACAATCTGTGCGATTCCAGCCTGCTCACCGGCATTTACATGACTTCCCGGATGAAGCACCAGTATGCGGCTCTTCATTGCCGCGGTCCTTACTATCTCCTTTTCCAGAAACTCCACTGCCAGCTCGTATGTCTCAGGCTTTACGGTGTTTGCCAGATTTATGATGTATGGCGCGTGGACCACTATCTCATTTATCCCATGCTCATGTGCATATTCCCAGCCTGCGTCTATGTTGAGCTCAAAGATTTCCTTTCTTCTCGTGTTCTGTGGTGCCCCGGTGTAGAGCATAAACACATTCGCGCCATATGACGCTGCTTCCCTGGCTGATGCCAGAAACATATCTTTTCCTGCCATGCCTACGTGACAGCCTAATTTTATATCATTCATATTTTTCCTCTGTTTCATTGAATCTATATATCTATTATTTCTACTATAACACTACATCCCTGATAACTCTATCTAAATATTCTAAATTTTTACTAAACATAGCAAAAGTCATTGACATAGTATCAAAAACTACATATACTATCCTTTGCAACCACATATATTAATGGAATATAATTGCAATGTATGTGATGCATAACTACAGTTAACCAATTATTATAGAAATACGAGGGTAAATATGTTTGAAATAATTGTTGACTCTGCGGCAAACATTCCTGCAGAGCTATGTAAAAAATATAAAATCAAGGTGCTATCATTTGTAAACCTTGTCAACGGAAAGGAAATGACCTGCTTTGAGCCTGACCTCACACCGGAACAGGAGCGGGCAAAGGGAAAGGAATACTATGATGCTATAAGAGAAGGTGCCGAGGTAAAGACCGGACTTATCAGCAGCGGAATCTTTGAGGATACCTTCAGGGAAATCATTGAGGCTGAGAAGGATATCCTGTATTTTTCCCTCAGCAAAAACATAAGCGGCAACTACAACTCAGCCCGTGTCGCAGCCGATGCTGTCCTTGATGATTGCAGTAACGGCAGAAAAATACGCCTGGTGGATTCATTAAATGCATCCCTCGGACAGGGACTTCTCGCAATATACGCCAGCGAAATGCGTGAAAAGGGCATGAGCTTTGATGAGGTGGCTGACACGATAGAGACCTATCCTGCCAAATTAAACGGTGTGTTTACCGTAGGCAATTTAAAGTATCTTGCCAGAACCGGCAGATTAAGCGGAACCACCGCATTGGTTGGCAACATGCTAAGTATCAAGCCTATCCTAAGGGGCAGCAAGGACGGATATATTGTACAGTTCAGAAAATGTCGTGGCCGAAAAGCCGTATTAAATGAGCTTGTAAATCTGTTATGCGACAACATTACAGACCCTGAAAATCAGATTATCGGAGTGGCACATGCTGACGCATATGAGGATTCGCTCTATGTGATTGAACAGATTAAAAAGCGCATAAAGGTGCGCGATGTGATAAATACCACCTATGATTTCTGCACCGGAAGCCATGTTGGTCCAGAAGCTTTAGCAGTATTTTTCATGGGAAAGGACAGAGAATTGGGAGCCTGATATCAGGCTCCCATTAATATTCTGCCTTAAATACTAAGCTGTAGCTTTCTCGTCTTTTGACTTCTCACAGAGCTTCTTCACACCCTGAATTGCAACAAGCACACCAAGGATGAGCAGTAATACTGCGAATATAAGCTGTAATGAATTTCCAAGGTCAAGTCCTACAGAGAATAATGCCTTTGTAAGCTTGTAGATTGTCATGCCAAGTGCAGTAAATGTAACCGCCATCATGAATACCATTGGAATCCAGAGCATGCATCCCTGACGCTTTGTCTTCTTTAAGAATACTGCGCAGGCAACAAGTGCAAGTACTGATAAGAGCTGGTTAGCTGAACCAAACAGTGGCCAGATCTCTGCATAGCCTACCTTTGTAAGCAGGAATGCAAGTACCAGTGTGATGATTGTTGCAAAGTATTTGTTTGTCATCAGCTTGACAAATGGACTCATATTGTCATCATCTGTGTCTGAATCAAGCCAGAACTCCTGGAATGACAGACGTCCGACTCTGGCTACTGAATCAAGTGATGTCAGAGCGAAGGCTGATACGGCAAGGTTAATCAGTGTGAACACAAGTGAGTGTGGTAAACCGATTGCTGACAGGAAGTTTGCGATAGCTCCTGCGAAAATCTGTGGCTGTGTTGTAAGTCCCTGAGCTGCTGCCTCTCCCTTACCAAATGATGCTACTGCGATAAGAGCAAGGATTGCAAGCATACTCTCCATAAGCATGGCACCGAATGAAACAGGAAGCATGTTCTTCTCATTCTTAATCTGCTTAGAAGCAGTACCTGATGATACAAGTGAATGGAAACCTGAAACTGCACCACAGGCGATTGTTACGAATAAGATTGGGAACAGATACTGTGGGTTTCCGTTTGCATCAGGGATTGCAAATGCTGTGAAAGCATCAAGGTTACAAGCAGGATTTGCAACAAATACACCGATTACCGCACCTACAATCATGAAAATTAACAGGTAGCTGTTAAGGTAATCACGTGGCTGAAGCAGTGCCCATACAGGTGTAACACTGGCTATAAGTATATATGCAAATATAATTATGTGCCATACGCTAAGGTTTAAATACATTGGGAAATTAAGTCCCAGTGCTATAGCTACAATAAGTAATGCGATTGCAACAAGTGTGTTAATCCATTTGTTGAACTTAGAGTATTTAAGGAATAATCCAAGTGCAACTGCCTCTATGATGAAAAGCATTGATGTAGTTGCAACTGCTCCGTTGGCTACAACCTTTGTAACCTCGCCTGCTTTATCAGCAGCAAAACCATTGAAGGTTCCGGCTACGACATCTGCGAAGGCTGCAACAACAAGTATACAGAACAGCCAGCAGAATAACAGGAATAATTTCTTTCCTAATTTACCGATGTACTCCTCGATGATGTAACCGATTGTACGACCCTTGTTCTTAACTGAAGCGTACATAGATGCAAAATCCTGAACAGCTCCAAAGAATACACCACCAATTAATATCCAAAGCAGAACCGGAAGCCATCCGAAAATAGCTGCCTGAATTGGTCCGTTGATTGGGCCTGCACCTGCGATAGATGCAAACTGATGTCCGAATACTACGTTGGTATCGGCCGGTACATAGTCCACTCCATCCTCCATCTCGTAAGCAGGAGTCTTGGCATTTGGATCAATGCCCCATTTGTTTTGCAGATAACGGCCATATAATAAGTATGCTCCACCGAGCACAACAATGGCTATTACCATCATTAAGATTCCACTCATATTATTACCTCTTTCTTTTTTTATTTTAATTTTATTTGTATATTATGTTTACTCTTTTTTTTACAAATTTCAATAAATATTTTATACATAATTTATTTTTCATTTTTGTAATTTTTGTTTAATTTACCAATCGGTTATAATAGGTATTCATTCTCTTTATGCTGTCTTTGTCTCAGCGGCTTCTTCTGCCTTTTTAGCAGCCATTTTGTCCTTTAATGCAAAGGCTCCGGCAAGCAGTGTTCCTGAGATTGAATGCCATGTACATGACACTGCACAGATGATAGCTGATTCAGGTGTTGAAGCAAACTGTGCTGTAGTTGTTGCAAGGTTTGTGGCAAGACCGGCATTCTGCATACCAACCTCGATAGAGATGGTTCTCTTCTTGGCTGTGTTCATGCCTACCAGCTTTCCTGCACCGTATCCGAGCAGATATCCAAGTCCGTTATGTAACAGAACTGCCGCAAAAATTACTACTCCTGATGTAAAGAACTTTGAGCCCTGTGATGATACAACACCACCTACAACGAATGCCAGACCAAGCACCGCAATACCCGGCATGACCTTCTGAGCCTCGGCAAATGCCTTTTTCTTTCCAAGCAGGTAGTTGAGTAAAAATCCAACCGCTACAGGAAAGATTACAGTCTCAATGATTGACACAAACATCGGAAGTGCCTTGATTGAAACATGTGTTCCGCTTGCAAGCAATGATACCAGAAGCGGTGTCATAAATGGTGAGAGCAATGTGGAAACTGTTGTCATTCCAACTGAGAATGCCACATCACCACCGCAGAGGTATGACATAATGTTTGAAGAAACACCACCAGGACAGCAGCCTACGAGGATAAGTCCAAGTGCGATTCCGTCAGGCAGATTCAATGCCTTTGAGATACCAAATGCAAGAAACGGCATGATAAGATACTGTGCGATTGCACCTACACATATATCAAATGGTCTCTGTGCAAGTATCTTAAAATCCTGTGTTGTAAGTGTAAGTCCCATACTAAACATGATGATTCCGATAATGATTGACTGACATGTGAACTTGTTGGATACCGGATCCACAAACAGCATCTGATTTACCCAGGCCATCAGATTCGGAACCAGAAATGTGACTACGGCGATTGCTATGACAACTATCGATGTGTAGTCTGATAAAAATTTACTTACTTTTTGTAATGCTTTCATTGTAAGCCTCCTTAACATTTTTCTGCTCACTAAAACTCTTTTATGGAATTAAAAAATCCCTTTCCAGATTGACATAATCTGAAAAGGGACGAAATAATCCGCGTTACCACCCTGATTCCACAGTGTATTACTGTGACACTCTGCATACCAGCATATGCTTTCCATATAACGGTGGACACCGGCGAGGTTTACAGACACACTTAATGCTTTCAGCCCGCTTCTTAGAGAGGATATTCCAATCTGATCATTGCCTGTTCGCACCGCCCACAGGCTCTCTGAAAATAAATACAAATCGGACCTTGTTCTCATCAACGAATTTTGGTGAACATATTTATTTAAATCTTGTTTTGTATTATAGCCCTCTGACACTATATGTCAAGAGAATGATACAAATTTGTACTATAACATTTATTTATAGCTTTTATTCATGTGCTTTATTCTTATTATTTATTCATAATCTTTGTTGTTATACTCATCATTCCATGACTGCTGTTGTGATGTACCGTAGGAATTTTGAGCATCCCCGCCCTGAGCTGCGCCATACGGATTCTGACCATACTGCTGATTTGTGCCATTTCCGTACATGTTCTGGCCGTACTGCTGATTTGCCCCGTTTCCGTACATGTTCTGACCATACTGCTGGTTCGCTCCGTTTCCGTACATGTTCTGGCCGTACTGCTGGTTCGCTCCGTTTCCGTACATGTTTTGACCGTACTGCTGGTTCGCTCCGTTTCCGTACATATTCTGACCGTACTGCTGGTTTGCTCCGTTTCCGTACATGTTCTGGCCGTATTGCTGGCCGTATCCGTTTGAACCGTATGGATTATAGTAGTTATTATTACTATTGTATCCATCTCCCACATAAACAATGTTTTTGTTGAAGGCAATAATACAGACAAAAATCACATTGAGGAATATCAATCCACAGGCAAATCCTGCGCCCTTGCCAAACGCATGTGCCAGTCCGATACAGCAGAGGATATTTATAACCAATGCCGCAATCATTCCTGCAATAATCAGAATAAGCGCAAATATCAGCATGCCCATGTGAGCTCCGATGCGATTTCCGGCATATCCATAGGTAGAATCATAATACGACCCCATATAACTGGATGTCATAACGGAAAGTCCTGAGGCAATAATCTCATACATCAATAAAATACATCCTGCTATACTTGCGATACTTGCCACAAGATATCCCCAGAACAGCTTCTGTTTCCCTGCAATCCTGAATTTTACATATGAGCTGTAAAACGGTACAATAGCCGCCCAGCCGTGCTCTCCTGCCTTTGCATACATAATCCATGATGCAACAATTGTCAGTACCATAACTGCCAGATTGATAAACGACTTAAAGCCGTCAATCATACTCATAATAGTATAATATGTGCTATATGTGCTCATTTTTTCTCCCTTTCATAACCAAAGTTTGTTTGTTATTCAAAGTATACAACACCACAGGTCAGAGTGCAATATTAAAAAGCTTTTATCACACCGCTTTTTGCACCCTTGACAAACCCCTTCTTAAACAGCTATAATATCGTCAATTGAAGCATAATTACATTTCAACAGGCTTTGATGGGAACAAGTACATTTCTGCAATACTTACAGAGAGCTGCCGGCAGGTGAGAGGCACAAGGAAAACAGATCTGGAATACATCCCGGAGCTTTGCACCGAACGTCATACCGGATGGCTAAGTATCACCGGTTCGATTAATAAGCTGCAACGTATTAGCACACGTTATAGTGCGGGAGTGTTAGCAGAATCGGCTATTTTCACTATATATGCCGGATAATGCGTGACAACTCACGGAGGCATTCCTGTGCGAGCAGGATGCAAATTAAGGTGGTAACGCGAGAAATCCCCCTCGTCCTTAAATGGATGAGGGGGATATTTTATTTTTCAGAATACAGATTCAACTTATCAGGAGGAAAATCATGACAATTTATGACGAATTAGTTGCCCGCGGTCTTATCGCACAGGTAACAGACGAAAAAGAAATCAAAGAGCTTATAAACAACGGAAAAGCTACCTTCTACATCGGCTTTGATCCTACAGCAGACAGCCTTCACGTTGGACATTTCATGGCTCTTTGCCTTATGAAGAGACTTCAGATGGCAGGAAACAAGCCTATCGTGCTTATCGGTGGAGGTACCGCACAGATCGGTGATCCATCAGGACGTACAGATATGCGTCAGATGATGACCACAGAGACTATCAACCACAACGTAGAGTGCTTCAAGAAACAGATGAGCCGCTTCATCGACTTTGGCGAGGGAAAGGCTATCATGGTAAACAACGCTGACTGGCTGATGGACTTGAACTACGTGGATGTGCTCCGCGAGGTTGGTGCTCATTTCTCAGTAAACCGTATGCTTACAGCTGAGTGCTACAAGCAGCGTATGGAAAAGGGTCTTTCCTTCCTTGAGTTTAACTACATGATCATGCAGAGCTACGATTTCTACACACTTTTCCAGAAATACGGCTGCAACATGGAGTTCGGTGGAGACGACCAGTGGAGCAATATGCTCGGTGGAACAGAGCTCATCAGACGTAAGCTTGGAAAAGATGCGTATGCTATGACAATCAATCTGCTCCTAAACTCTGAGGGCAAGAAGATGGGCAAGACACAGTCCGGTGCAGTATGGCTTGATCCTAACAAAACAACACCTTTCGAGTTCTTCCAGTACTGGAGAAACGTTTCTGATGCCGATGTTCTTAAATGTATCAGAATGCTCACCTTCCTTCCTCTCGAAGAGATTGACAAGATGGAAAGCTGGGAGGGCGCACAGCTCAATGAAGCTAAAGAAATCCTGGCATTCGAGCTTACAAAGCTTGTTCACGGTGAGGAGGAAGCCACAAAGGCTAAAGAGGCAAGCCATGCACTTTTCGCAGGCGGCGCCAACAACGCAAATATGCCTACAGTTACCGTCACAGCAGAGGACTTCCCTGACGGAGAGCTTGATATCATCTCTGTTTTAGTAAAAGCAGGGCTTTGTGATTCAAGAGGAGACGGCCGCAGAAATATCCAGCAGGGCGGTGTTTCCGTTGCAGACGAGAAGGTAACGGATATCTCTACCAAATACACTCTCGATGATTTCAAGGGCGAGGGCCTTATCATCAGACGTGGCAAGAAGAAATTTGCCAAGGTTGTAGCTGAATAGACAGAGAATCCCCGGTAGTAACTACCGGGGATTTTTACTTTCAGCCATATTTTATTTTGAAAATTCATTCGCAGGAAATTCATATGGCACAAATTTACCGCTACATGTAACTGTATACTCCGTTTCTCCCGAAACAGTTTTTTGTTCTGTGCCAATACCCTCTCCACAAATCCAGTATGAACCATCATTTTTTTCTATTACAGTATTCATCATTTCGGCAGGATATTCCCCATCAAACCCGGCAAGGCTGTACTTGTCCGAATTATATTGTAATCTGCCTGTCCATACCATTATTACATCAGATGCAACCTTAGTCGGTGCCTTTACGACAAGACTGTCTGCTATTCCACAGTTGTCAGCCGGATTGTATCCCCAGGTCCAAACTGTTCCATCATTTAACAGTGCCGCATGAAATGTACCACCTGTTACCAAAACAGCATTATCAAGGATTTTTTCAGGCTTCTTTATAAATGACACCGCATAATTCTCAAATGTCATGCTCTCATATGTAGTGCCCCAGGACCATACAGAACCATCATTTTTGATAGCAATAATGTCAAATTTACCGCAGCTTGCATATCTCACATCTTCCATGATAAGACGTGGTGTATCCACATAATAATTATTATCAAAAAGCTTCGCTGTCTTATCATAGCCATATTTCTTACTGAATTCCTCAGTACCTTTTCCTGCATGTCCAAATGCATATAGCTTATTATCCTTTGTAAGATAAATCGCAAAACCCTCTCTGGAATAATCTACATGCACAACATTTTCTGCAATTTTTACCTTTTCATTATGTACATCATAGTCACGCGTTCCCTGTGCAAGCTGTCCCCAGTCGTTGTTTCCACAGCCCCACAAAACATTGTTTTCATCTATGGTGTACAGATTTCCCGGATCACCCGTATTCGTAATATAATGATCTGCAATATTGATAGATATATCCTTAAGTTTTTCTGTATGATTTTGCTCTGTCTCAGCAACAACCTTATTATTTACATCCGGACTATCTTTAATATTACTTTTAAAATACATAACACAACTGATTGCAGCAATACATATAACCACAAACAAACTAACTAAAATTTTCTGGATATATTTGTTCTTCAGCATAAAATTCTCCCTTCTTATTAATGTTGAGATAATTCTAAGTTCGCAAACTCCACTTCAAGTGGTGGTTTAATTTTAGCCCTCCAAAGGGCATACATTACTGCTTCGCCCAAATCTTAAATTGATATTATTTATCTCTTATTGCTTTTAAGAACATCCTCAAGCGCATCAAATGCCTTTTTCGCAAAATTAATTTTAGTATCGGATATTAATTTACCATTTTCTGATATTTTTATTTCTGCTATAATCAGATCGTTATCCTCGGTTTTTTCTGTACCACCACCTATATTCGTCCATACAATATCTATATCACTTGAATCCACATTACCTTGTGTTTCTATCTCATACCGTACTCCATCAAAAAAAGCTGCTTCCGATTCTGCACTTACAATTAGTGCATTATGAAGCTGATATACCACTACCGAATTATAGCCCTCCTTAGAACTCGCTAACACAACCTCACTCTCTATCGAGTTCTGAGTATATTTTTTGCTATTTTCTGCATTCTGTTTATAAAAAAATATCACACTTTCCAAAATCGCCAGTACTACAATGGTTATAATAATTACTTTTTTATTCATCATATAATAAATATAGTCGATATTATGACCATCTCTCTTCTCCATGTAAAAAATACGGTTTTAGATGTATTTTTTCCCTTAATATAGTAATATCTGTACCTTAAACATACTATTATCCGTTGAAATATTCATTGCACCATTATATTTACTAACAGCATTTTTTACAGAGCATAAGCCCATTCCATGATTTTCTTTATCTGCTTTTGTTGTGACCAGATTTCCATTATTATCCTTTTTTATGTCTCCTGAAAACGGATTAGAAATCCTGATAAGCAGGCCTTTCTTTCTGTATACCAGATCTACATTAACCTCTCTTTTACTAACATCATCAAGTTTGCAGACTGCTTCAATTGAATTATCAAGACAATTGCCAAGTATCACACAAATATCCACATCATTAAATCTATGTTTCTGTGGAATTTCAATACGTAAATTCAGCTTTATGTCTGATTTCTCCATAACAGATTTTTTGTAATTTAAAAGAGTATCAACTACTATATTTCCGGTATTAATTTCTGAATTATTTTTCAGATAATTCTCTCCATTTAATATGTCATCAATATAGTCTATTGCACCTTCAAACTCTTTTCGCACCACGTACTCTCTTATACACATTAAATGATTTTCAATGTCATGCTTGAGCTTTCTGATATTTAAATTTGCCACTTCCCGTTCCTGAAGTTGCTCTTTACACAATTCTATTTCTTTATCAAAAATTGCCTGTTGTTTCTTTAACTCCAGCTTCTCCGCCAATTCCTCATATATCTTAAATATCATAAAATTTAACACTAAGATTATTCCTGATGAAATCAGACAAAAAACAGCAGCATTTTTATCATCTGATTTTTCGCAAAGCATAAAAAGAGTATTCAAAATAAAAATACTTCCCATAGGTATAGAAAACAACATACACCAATATGAAAATGGAATTTTTCTCTTCAAGCTGCTGTGTTTCAATGCTTTCAACACTCTTAATATGGTAAGCAATACGAGTTTTGATATGAGTGAACCAGCTATCTGATATTGTGTATATCTTATATCTAAAAAAATAAATACCAGACCAACAACAACCTCTGATATCATCCCCAGTAAATTGATAATTACTACGCATACTATTTTTTTAATTATGCTTCCATAATAAAGCAGTATACAAAAAAACAGGCTTGTAGCGATTTCTAATATAAGAAGCAAAAATGGCTGTGCAATATACTCAGTCCCGCAAATATCCACCGCTAAAAATACTATCCAAACAATCAATGAAAATGAAAAAGGCAAATCTTTTTTTACAAAGAATATCCCCATTGCCTCTTTTATTATCACCAAAAATAAACTTGTTGAAATCAAATAAAATAATATTTCATTCATCTAAAAAATCTCCCACAAGCAGATTATTATATTGTTCCCTGATCTTTTTTTGCCGGTCTTCACTGATCTGTAAAACCGTACCATCACGCAAAGTAACATGAGAGAAGCTTATCTTACATATAAATCTGTAATTTACCAGATATGACTGGTGAATTCTCAGAAACGGAATTTTACTATCGCCTAATTGTTTCTCAACATAATTAAGCTTTCCATAAAATTTATCTTTTCCGTCCATATGTATTATATTGATAAGTCTTCCTGAGCTTTCAAAATATGAGATGTTATTTATCGGTATCTTATAATCCGCTTTATTATAACGATATTCAAAATATGTTTCATCCTTAAGTATCCGCTCGTAGGCTTTATTAAAATACACTTCAAAAATATAATCATCCACCGGTTTTTTTATAAACCTAAATGGCTCTACTTCAAATAACTCAATAAAATAATTGTCATATGCGGAAATGTATATCAAAATTACATCCGCATCATTTTCCCTGATTTTTCGCGCAACTTCTATACCATTAATCCTGACCATTTCAATATCCAGATATAACAGCTCATATTTATTTTTCCCGAATGCTATATCGTCCCATAACTCACTTCCGTCAGAAAAAACTTCTATATTCATTTTTATCATCTGCTTTTTAGAAATCTGTAAAAGCATTGCTTCTATTTTTGACGCAAAGACTAAATCATCATCACATATCGCTATATTTATCAAAGTGTTTTCTTCCTTTACTGTTTTGTTGATGCTATGTTTATTTTCAATTATAGCCTATTATCCATGATTTATATATATTAAACCCTACTTTTTCCCAATCTTCTCTTGACTTCTCATTAATAAGTGAATATAATTTACCTAATTGATGCATCAACGCTTTAAAGCGCTGATAAAAGGAGGAATTATCATGAAAAAGAGATCTAAAATTTTAGCTTCACTTGTTCTTGCAGGAACAATGGTTCTTGGACTTGCCGGATGTGGAGATTCCGGTTCAGCAAATGGTGGCACACAGTCAGGTAAGAACTCAGATGCCAAATATCAGGTAGGTATCTGCCAGCTCGTACAGCACGAGGCTCTCGATGCCGCTACAAAGGGCTTTGAGGATGCATTAAAGGACAAGCTCGGAGATGATGTATCCTTTGACGAGCAGAATGCTGCAGGAGATGCTTCTACATGCTCTACAATCTGCACCAAGTTCGTCACCAATGACTACGACCTTATCCTTGGAAATGCCACAGCAGCTCTTCAGGCCGCTTCAGCAGCCACAGACTCTATTCCGATTCTCGGAACATCTATCACAGATTACGCTACAGCTCTTGATATGTCAGACTGGTCAGGCACTACAGGAAAGAATATTTCAGGTACTACAGACCTCGCTCCACTCGATGAGCAGGCTAAATGCATCAAGGAGCTCTTCCCGGATGCAAAGAACATCGGTATCATCTACTGCTCATCTGAGCCAAACAGTATCTACCAGTCAACAACCATTACCAAATACCTTGAGGATGAGGGATACACTGTAAAGGAGTACACCTTCTCTGATTCAAATGATGTTGCTGCAGTAACACAGAGCGCTTGTGATGCATCTGATGCAATCTACATCCCAACTGACAACACTGCTGCTTCATGTACAGAGGCTATCAACAATGTAGCTTCACAGGCTAAGAAACCTATCTTCGCTGGCGAGGAAGGAATCGCTAAGGGCTGTGGTGTGGCAACACTTTCTATCAGCTACTATGACCTTGGATACACAACAGGTGAGATGGCTTACGATATCCTTGTAAATGGTACAGACATCAAAACTATGGAGGTTAAGAGCGCTCCTAAGTTCACCAAGGAGTACCTTCCGGACCGCGCCAAGGAGCTTGGAATCTCAGTTCCTGACGGATATGAGGAAATCTCAGCTGAATAAACAGCTGCACTATGGAGGTATTTAATAAAATGATTCTAATGAATTATTTTGCAACCTTAAATCCGGTTGCATTCACCAATGCCCTTCCGGGCAATATAGCCCAGGGTCTGATATGGGGTATCATGGCACTCGGTGTTTATATCACTTTCAGACTGCTGGACTTCGCCGATCTGACGGTTGATGGCTCATTTGCAACAGGTGGTGCCGTAACCGTTATGATGACGATTAACGGCTACAATATCTGGGTTTCACTGCTTTGCGCATGTATTGCCGGTCTGCTCGCAGGACTCTGCACTGGTCTCTTACATACAAAGCTCGGCATTCCTCCGATTCTGGCAGGAATCCTTACACAGATAGCACTCTACTCTATCAACTTAAATATCATGCAGCGCCACGCCAACCAGGCACTTAGCGCAGATAAATATAATCTGGTGCTTTCATCACGTAATCTGACACATGCGATAATTGTCGGTGTAATTTTCTCGATTGTAATTATCGCAGTGCTTTACTGGTATTTCGGAACAGAGCAGGGCTCTGCTATCCGTGCCACTGGCTGCAACCCTGCAATGAGCAAGGCTCAGGGTATCAACATCGACAACATGAAGCTCATCGGTCTTGCGCTTTCAAATGCAATTGTAGCGCTCTCAGGCGGCCTGCTTTCACAGTACTCAGGCTTTTCCGATGTAAACATGGGCCGTGGTGGAATCGTCATCGGTCTTGCCGCAGTTATCATCGGTGAGGTGCTCGGCGATGCAATCCTCGGAAAGCACATGAATTTCATGGGAAAGCTTATCTTTGTCATATTTGGTGGAATTGTTTACTACATTGTAATCGGAATTGTTCTGTGGCTGCAGATGCCAAGTGATGACTTAAAGCTCTTCACTGCAATCATCGTGGCAATTTTCCTTGCAGTGCCTTACCTGAAGGGCAAGAGCAAGGCCTCCTTCAAAAAGGCCGGCAAGCGCTCTGCCGCAGCACTTAATGCAAAGGAGGGCAAATAAATGCTAGAGATTAGAAACGTACATAAAACCTTCAATCCGGGCACAATCAATGAAAAGCATGCCCTAAATGGTGTAAACCTAAAGCTTGATGAGGGTGATTTCGTCACTGTTATCGGTGGAAACGGTGCCGGAAAATCAACCATGCTCAATGCCGTTGCAGGCACATGGCCTGTGGACGATGGTTCAATTCTCATCGATGGAGTGGATGTCACGGGACTCCCTGAGTTCAAGCGTGCATCATTTCTTGGACGTGTGTTCCAGGATCCAATGACAGGAACTACCGCAACCATGCAGATTGATGAAAACCTCGCACTTGCCGCTCGCCGCGGAAAGCGCCGTGGTCTTGGCTGGGGTATCACAAAGGCTGAAAAGGAGCATTTCCACGAGCTTTTAAAGGAGCTTGACCTGGGACTCGAGGATCGAATGACCTCAAAGGTTGGTCTGCTCTCAGGTGGACAGCGTCAGGCTGTTACACTGCTCATGGCTTCACTCCAGAAGCCGAAGGTGCTGCTTTTGGATGAGCACACCGCAGCTCTCGACCCTAAGACAGCCGCAAAGGTGCTCACTCTCACAGACAAAATCATCAAGGAGAACAGCCTGACAGCCATGATGGTCACACACAACATGCGTGATGCCATCGCTCACGGCAACAGACTCATCATGATGAATAACGGACAGGTTGTCCTTAATATTTCAGGCGAGGAAAAGAAAAACCTCACTGTGGAGGATCTGCTCATGAAGTTTGAGGAGGTTTCCGGCGAGGAATTTGCTTCTGATAAGGCTTTGCTTGGATAGACATATCTATATAATAATAAAAAAATTTGCAGCTCAATACACGAGCTGCAATTTTTTGTTATATACTTTTTATATGAGTTCTCCCACCGGCTTAATCATATCAGCCTTGATAAAGCCCTTTATGATCAGATACTGCTCTATCGTCTTCACACAGTTTTCCACACCGACACGCTCACTGTTTAGTGTCAGGTCGTAGTTCACCGGATTGGTCCAGTAATTTCCGTGTGTATAGTACTTGTAATAGTCTGCCCTGAACTTATCTGTTCTCTCAATCGTGGCATTTGCCACCTCCGGTGTCACACCCATATTGGCTATGGTACGCTCCACACAGAATGCACGCGGTGCCTCAATGTATATGCTCACTACATTTGGGCGGTTCTTTAATACATAGTCGGCACATTTTCCTACTATGACGCAGGATTCCTTGTCTGCAAGCTCGTTGATAATCTGGCTCTGATACTCAAAGAGCCTGTCATCTGATTTGAACTTCTCATTTCTTGATATATATCCCTTTGCTCTTGGAAGCCCTCTTAAAAAGCTCGTAAATCCACCCTCTTCACGCAGCTTCTCATTTACCTCCTGAAACACATTCTCGTCAAGTCCGCTCAGCTGGCTTGCAAGAGTCAGGATACGGTTCTCATAACAGTGTATTCCAAGCTCTTTTGCCAGCTGTGATGCTATTGCTTTTCCTCCTGTTCCAAATCCTCTGGCAAAGGTTACTACAAAATTATCCATTTATCATTTCCTCCTTCTGAATGCCCACCATATCTAGCCTGCCAGATATCTGCTTAAGAATTCTCTTGTTCTCGGATTCTTAGGATTTGTAAACAGCTCTGCCGGTGCTGCATCCTCTGCCACATACCCTGAGTCCATGAAAATAGTTCTTGTAGAAACATCTCTGGCAAATGCCATCTCATGTGTGACGATTATCATCGTAAGTCCTGTCCTCGCGAGGTCCTTCATGACATTTAACACCTCTCCGACCATCTCAGGGTCAAGTGCCGATGTAGGCTCATCAAATAAAAGCACCTCCGGGTTCATACAAAGTGACCTTGCAATGGCAACTCGCTGCTTCTGTCCTCCTGATAGCTGCGATGGCTTTGCATTGATATAAGGAGCCATGCCGACTGCCTTCAGATGCGTGATTGCCCTGTCAAAAGCCTCCTGCTTTGGCAGATGAAGCACCCTTCTTGTACAAAGCATACAGTTCTGGAGCACTGTCATATTGTTGAACAAATTGAAGGACTGGAACACCATTCCCACCTTTGAACGGTAATCATTGATATCCTTTTGTACATTTCTGACCTCTTTATCGTGATATAAAATCTTTCCTGAGGTCTGTTTCTCAAGCTTGTTGATGCACCTAAGCAGTGTTGATTTTCCCGAACCTGAGGAGCCCACAATACAGATGACCTCGCCGGAATGCACATCAATATCAATCTTTCTAAGTACCTCATGATCACCAAATGATTTACTTAAATCCTTAATTGAAATAACTGTCTCACTCATATTGTGCCTCCTATTCATTGTCCATGTACTCAACTGCGAGTGCATAGTCTGTCTTACCCTGCAGCTTCTTTTCAATCAGCTTGAAGAGCTTATCAAATACAAAGCAAAGTACAAAGTAAATTACCGCGATGACCAGATATGACTCAAAATACTTGTAGTAGTTTCCGCCGACTGTCTTGGCAGCCATGAAAAGCTCCTGCACAGCGATAACATTGAGTACTGACGTCATCTTCAGATTTAAAAGGAATGTATTTGCCATCTCAGGAATGATGTTCTTGAATGCCTGCGGCAAAACTACATAAAGCATTGTCTTAAACGGTGACATGCCCATGGCCCATGCGCCCTCGCGCTGTCCCATATCTATTGAACCGATTCCTGCTCTGACTGTCTCTCCCATGTAGGCACCTGTATTTAATACAGTTACGAGAATACCTGCAAATACAGGTGTCAGGTTTTCATAGCCCATCTGGCGTATTCCATAGTACACAATCATCGCCTGAACTATCATTGGTGTGTCCCTGAATACTTCAACATAAACTGTAAATATCACCTTTACTATACGGATAAGGACCTTTTTTACGATGTTATCACCATCGTTAAGCTTTACATCATTTACTATGCCTACGATATATCCCAATACGAAGCCAAGCAATGTACCAACTACCGATATGTACAGCGTAAGCCAGGTTCCTTTGATAAACATGCTTGAATATTTCTGCGCCAGAAATACCATCCATTCTAACGAATTACTTGGATTACTTATCATCATACTGCTACCTCACTTTTATCTCTCTAATCCCCAGCTTACGCCGGTTTATCAGACTATTGTGGGATGATGCGATATAACATCATCCCACAGTCTTTCATCTTTTCGTGAATCAGATAAATCTCTAACAACTAGTTGGCTGCCGGCTGCTGTGTCAGAACCTGATCCATCAGCTCATCCATCTTTGCCTTGTCATTCCAGCCGATTGCATCCATGGCATCCTGGATTTTATCTCTGAGTGCTGTATCATCCTTTCTTGTTGCGATACATACATTTACCATTTCATCATCACCTGTGAATGTATCATTCTCATCCAGCTCGATAATCTGTAAATCATCATTTGTCAGTGCTGCTGACTCTGCTGTCGGAACATCGATTACACATACATCTGCGCTGCCGTTTGATATTGCGAGGAAGCACTCTGATGTAGTCTCAAAGTTTCCTGACTGCTCAGCACCCTTTATCTGGTCTAAAAGTGGAATCCAGCCTGTTCCAAGCTGTGTAGTTACTTTACAGCCTGTATCTGCGAGATCTGAAAGTCCCTTTACATTTGAATACTTGCCGCCCTTCTTAACAACGATACAGTTGTTTCTATAGTAATAAGGCTCTGTGAATGCGTATGACGCTTCTCTTTCCTTTGTCTTGCCCATACCGGCGATGATACAGTCATAATCTCCTGCATCGAGTGAGATACCGATTGATGACCACTCAACCTTATGTACCTCAAGGTCCATTCCCATCTGGTCTGCAAGCTTCTGTGCCACTGCTACATCGTAGCCGTATGCATAGTAATCAGAGCCTGCTATCTTGACTGCCTTGCTGCCGTCCGGTGTGGTATCTGTATCCTGTGTCCAGTTGAATGGAGCATATGCACATTCCATACCAACCTTTAAAACCTTCTTTGATGAGCTGTCTGCCGCTGAGCTATCTGAGGCAGCTCCTCCTGATGACGAACCACATCCAAACAATGTTGTCGCTGCCATTACACCTGTCAATATCAATGCTGCAAATCTCTTACTTCTCTTCATCATAATCTTTACCTCCTTGATTATTGAAATACGAAAAGGCGCCGGAGTTTTTCTCCAGCGCCTTTGCTTAGTTCGTATAATAAACTTAATGAAGCAGCTTTGCAATGTTATTTTTGCACAATTTGTTTGTGCATTTTTACAGTAACTAATTAAACATAAGCCTTTTTACAAGAATACAATTAACTACATCCAGATATTCCATCGAGTCATCAAGGCTGATTTCCAGTATTTCTTCTATCTTTTTCAGACGGTATTGCAGGGAATTACGATGAACGTACATCATCTGTGCCGTTTTTTGGACATTAAAACCACACATATAGTAATTGAGCAGCGTATCTATGAGAAACGAGCCATTTGCATTGTCATACATCTCAAGCCGCTTTAGCTTCTCGTTGCAATAATCCATGATTTCCTGCTGATTGCCGCTGTTGAACATATACTTGTATATGCCCATGGAGCTGGCACTGATTACCTTCTTGTTGGTCGGATTGGGTAAAATATCCTTTTTGGGGATGAGATTTTTCGCCTCCTGATAGCTCTTGCCAAAATCCGCAGGCTTCCTATATGCAGCACCGAGTATGCATGTGCTGTGAATGAATCCTGCAAATGGTGCACGACTGTCTAAGTCCCCAAGTATCCTTTCAATCTGATGCTCTGTCTCCATATCCTTTGTCTCCTCAAAAAGAAGCACAAATTTGTTTAAAAACCTCATATACATAGGCGTTTTCTTCATATGGATAACCTCGCGGTTCAGACAGTCGGTATAGTATGTATATGTGTGCTCGTCCTGCTCCAGATTCACTCCGTATTTGCGGTCTATCACGATGATTCCCACTCTGTACGGCCGGTCAAAGGTCAGACCAAACTGTGCAGAAATCTTCTCGATATACTTATCATTTACCTCATATCCAAAAAGCAGATTGTACAGGTAGTCCCCGGTCCTTTTATTATCTACACTGGTCTCTAAAAGCAGCTCTCCGACGCTCTGCGCAATATCAACAAAGGTAGCTCCCTCCCACCGGATATAAAACAACGGCAGCTTGAGTTCATCAGCCTTGTCCTTCATCCTCTGTGGTGCCTCTTCCCTGTCCTCCACAACCGAAATCGCAAAGCCAGATATTCCCAGCTCATTCAGCTCAACCATGGCATCATATGCCTCGTTCATGGAAAATCTCTTGTAATCTACCACAAGCAGCGCAAAGTTGCCCGGATTCATATGATCCTTATAAGGCTTTGTCTGCACCAGATACGTCCATGACACCATCCGGTCGAGCCCTGCCGCTCCCGCCACAAGCTCCATTCCGTCCATTTGTAAATTGTTAACATCCCTGCATGAAATCATCTGCGTCTCCCTGATATCATTAAACTTCGGTAATTATCCCAAGCCGCTTCACATTACTTATATCCACAGCCGCTTCGCCCCGGCATATCCTCTCCGTGCACATACCTGGCATTGAACTCCATATTTATCTCACGAAGCTCCTTCTTTCCGTCGATATAGTCCTGATACATCTCGGCAAGCCCCGACATGCAGCCATCGCAGGTGGCCTCGATATTGCCAAGCGACTCAGCCACAATTGCCTCGCGTTCCTCTTTTGTTGTCTCACTAATTAAATATCCCATTTCGTATATTTCCTTTTCGTATGTTTCGTTTCCGTATAATGCATAAAAATGATATAAGTGTCAATATATTAAAAGTCGTAACTGTTCAGTACCTTCACAGTTGCGAGCCGCAAGCGCATAAGAATCAGCTGCGCTGATGGGCGCTTGCTCCTACATAATATACGTTTTCTTACGAAATATGCGGTACCGCATATTTCTGTACTGAACAGTTACTAAAAGCCCAGATTCTCATCCACAAGAATAATCTGGAAACGTCCCTTCATCCTTGAAAAGCGTGTAGTCAGAATCTGACAGCAGATACACTGCGGGCTCTTACAGTCAAAGCAGGTGCCATTCTTAGAGCATGGTGTGTCGATGCCAAAGCGCTGTGCGTTGATTGGCGCAGCCTCATTTCTCGCACGGCTCATAGCATCTGCCTCGGTCTTTACGACCTTGTTCATGCCTACTATAAGAAGCACATGCTTCGGTCCGTAAGCATATGCTGCCACGCGGTTTGCATTTCCGTCAATATTGATAAATACGCCATCCTCACTCATCGCATTGACACTTCCAAGGAAATAATCCGATGTAAATGCCTTTAACGCTATCTCCTGCTTCTCCTCCTGCGTAGACACCTTGTCCCTGTCATAAAACTGGTATTCTCCGTTTGAGAGAGCCTCATACAGACCACATTCCTTCACCGATGTAGCACCGCCCATATTGATTGAGCTTCCCTTTGGAATCAGCTCCAGAGCCTTCTTAACAGCCTCTTCCTTTGTCTCGACATAATATGCCTCCATGTTGCGCGACTCAAGCGCAGCCACAAGGCGCTTTCCCAGTAAATCATTTCTCATTTTTCTTACGTCCATAGTGTAAACCTCATTTCATGCTTATTGCCAATTCCCATTTGTGCAATCAGCTGTATTAATTGTTGTTATTATACTACTTTACAGGGGGTGTCTGCAATTTATTCGGGAATAAATGATTGTACTTTTTCATGCTAAAAGAAAAAAGTGCATAACAAAAAGAGCCCTTTCGGGCAATGTCAAAATGCTTAACTTAATGACATTGCCCTTTCGAGCTCTTCTTGCTTTGTACAACTTTAAATTGTAGATGATTACTGTAAGAGTGAAAGTACACCCTGATTTGACTGATTAGCCTGTGCAAGCATAGACTGTCCAGCCTGTGCAAGAATGTTGTTCTTGCTGTAGTTAACCATCTCTTCAGCCATATCTGTATCACGGATACGAGACTCAGCTGATGTAGTATTCTCAACTACGTTGTCAAGGTTGTTGATTGTGTGCTCAAGACGGTTCTGAACAGCACCAAGTGCTGAACGCTGTGAAGATACAGTTGAGATAGCATCTGCAATTGCATCAATAGCGTATGTAGCATCCTGCTCTGTGTCAGCCTTGATACCCTTTACTCCAAGTCCGGCAGAGTTCATTGAGTCGATGTTGACTGTAATCTTGTTTGTCATGTCAGCATCAGCACCTACGTGGAGATTGAAGCTTAATGAATCTTTGTATGAAACAGTTCCCTTGTTAAGGGTAAATGTTGTAGTTGCATTTGCATAGTCAGCATTTGTATTACCTGCATTTGCCTTTACTGTAGCCGCTGTATCAGTTCCAATACTGCTTGCCTTTACGATTTCAGCTGTCTGTAACTGATATGCTTTTCCAGCAGTGATTACTGTTGAGTCATTATCATCAATACCATCTGCCTTTGTATCATCAATTGTTGTAACAGATTTAGAGCCTACTGAAATAGTTGCACCCTTTACAACTGCAAACGTAGCTGCATCTTTGAATTCAGCTTTTGTCTCTGCAGTCGTATTATTTAATGTTTTTGGGTCCTTTGAATACCATCCTGCTTCAGTTCCTTTATTTCCTGCATCTGCTGCAATTGCACCATACCATTTGTAGATAGTTCCATTTACTGTGACATCATCATGCTTAGTATCAATATTAGCTCCATCAGCACCCAACATTTTTGTAACATCTGCTGCTTCTCCACCGATAGTATAATTCTTTCCAGCAATACTTACCTTATCACCAGCCTTAAGCTCTTTTAATGTAACATCAACTGTATCACCCTTATCTGAAAGAGTAACTCCGTCAATTCCTGCATCATGTGCATTTACATTGTGAGCCTTCTCTGCTCCGTCACCCTTTAAGAGGTATGTCTCATTGAACTTTGTTGTCTCTGATACACGGTCAATCTCTGTTGTGAGCTGATCAATCTCGTCCTGGATTGCTTTACGGTCTGTGTTAGAGTTTGTTCCGTTTGCAGACTGTGTTGCAAGCTCGTTCATACGCTGAAGCATTGAGTGAACCTCTGTAAGGGCACCTTCTGCTGTCTGTACTGCTGAAACGCCATCCTCTGCATTTGTTGAAGCTCTGTCAAGTCCCTTGATCTGCTTTCTCATCTTCTCAGATATTGTGAGTCCGGCTGCATCATCTGCTGCACGGTTAATCTTATAACCTGATGAAAGCTTCTCTGTGCTCTTTGACTGTGCGCTTGTTGTCACGTTAAGCATTCTGTTGGCATTTGCTGCCTGCATGTTGTGTTGTACTACCATAATATTATCCTCCTTGTCCCACATTCATGGGTTATTATGTTTGACCTCTGGAAATCCTTTTCCCGAGGGTTTTTCACTACTATTAATTTTCATAACAGTTGTGATCTTATATATAAGCGGCTTCCCGGGTGTGGCTAATGCCACAGCCGCTTATTATCTTTTATTGTATTTCTTTCGTTTTTCCAAATAGTTTAATCCGAAAATTTGTAATTTTACCTTACAAAAGTTGATTAGTAAAATTGATTAATCTAAGCTACCAGATGATTACTGTAAGAGTGAAAGTACACCCTGATTAGACTGATTAGCCTGTGCAAGCATAGACTGTCCAGCCTGAGCAAGAATGTTGTTCTTGCTGTAGTTAACCATCTCTTCAGCCATATCTGTATCACGGATACGAGACTCAGCTGATGTAGTATTCTCAACTACGTTGTCGAGGTTGTTGATTGTGTGCTCAAGACGGTTCTGAACTGCACCGAGTGCTGAACGCTGTGAAGATACTGTTGAAATAGCATCTGCAATTGCATCGATTGCGTATGTAGCATCCTGCTCTGTATCAGCCTTGATTCCCTTTACTCCAAGTCCTGCTGAGTTCATTGAGTCGATGTTGACTGTAATCTTGTTTGTCATGTCAGCATCTGCACCTACGTGAAGGTTGAAGCTTAAAGCATCGTTGTAGTTTACTTTGCCCTTTGTGAGGGTGAACTTGTTTGTTGCGTCAGTTAATGTCCCTGTATTCTTATCCGCAGTTGCTGCAGTATCTGTTCCTATGTTGCTTGCTTTAAGAATTTCAGCTGTCTCTAACTGATAAGCTTTTTTAGCTGTGATAACTGTTGAGTCATTGTCATCAATACCATCATTAGTTCCATCTTTCATGGCAGTTAATGTCTTTGTGCCATCTGATACTGTTGAACCACCTGTAACAAGTCCTTGTAAATCATTAATAGTTGCTGGATCGTCTTTATCTGCTCCAGTAGCTCCCAAATCAGATTTTTTCAATTCTTTACCATCTTTATAAATCTTTGCATTATCTGCCTGATATGTTGTTCCATTGATAGTATATGATTTCTTTGTAGCGTCTGCACTTGCCTTAACTATTGCTTTAGCCTCATCCACTGTACTTCCAATTGTATAATTCTTACCAGCAATACTAATTTTATCACCAGCATTAAGCTCTTTTAATGTAACCTCTACTTCATCGCCCTTATCTGTAAGTGTAACACCATCAAGTCCAGCATCATGTGCATTTACATTATGAGCCTTCTCTGCTCCATCACCCTTTAAGAGGTATGTCTCATTGAATTTTGTTGTCTCTGATACACGGTCAATCTCTGTTGTAAGCTGGTCAATCTCGTCCTGAATTGCCTTACGGTCTGTGTTAGAGTTTGTTCCGTTTGCAGACTGTGTCGCAAGCTCATTCATACGCTGAAGCATTGAGTGAACCTCTGTGAGGGCACCTTCTGCTGTCTGTACTGCTGAAACGCCATCCTCTGCATTTGTTGAAGCTCTGTCAAGTCCCTTAATCTGCTTTCTCATCTTCTCAGAAATTGTAAGTCCGGCTGCATCATCTGCTGCACGGTTGATTCTGTAACCTGATGAAAGCTTCTCTGTGCTCTTTGACTGTGCGCTTGTTGTTACGTTGAGCATTCTGTTGGCATTTGCTGCCTGCATGTTGTGTTGTACTACCATAATATAATCCTCCTTGTCCCATATTCATGGGTTATTATGTTTGACCTCTGGAAATCCTTTTCCCGAGAGTTTTGCAGCCGCTTTGTGTTTGTTTTTATTTAAGCAGTTGCGTTTTTTCTATAACAAACGGCTTTCCGGGTTGTGGCATCCGCCACGGCCGCCTATTAACTTATTGTGTTATGCTTGCTTATCTGTTTCAGGCTTTGCTGATTTTGCCTTTTTCTGTCTTTCATTCCAAATAATCTTCTTGATTTCATGCTGTGCTTCCTCTGAAATCTTCGGCTCCGGATAATATGTATCTTTTCTCTTCTCAGGATTTGGATCATTGTTTGACCTTGAGATGTTCATCTCTCTTGGAGCATCTATCATGAGACGTCCGTTCTTTCCGCTTCCTCCGGCATAGACCACTCTGATGTTGTCTCCGATGTTTACATATTCTCCCTCTTTAAGCGATAATTTAAGCATTCTGTATACCTCCGTGCACTTGATTTAAGCTATTTCCATGCTTATGTGAAATGTAACAATTCTCTAAGAAATGTTGCATTTTTCGTCTAAGAACAAGGATTTTTGTGGGAATTGGTCGTCAAAAAAGGCAGATACAACCAATAAATGGCAAATATATTTTTTAAATAAGTTGTAATTGGGTGTAAAGTATTAGAATTGATGTCCGATATAGTAACTGTAAGATAAAAAATGCAACATTTCTTAGAGAATTGTTACATTTTTCATTACTATATTTTTAAATTTGAAAGCGAGGCTATAATCGTATAATTTCAATTATTTTGCACTACAATTGTTTTTTCACACACTTAGCTGTAAACGTTTAGAAGTTTCTTTTTCTTCAGGAATTGACAATATTCCTCCTTTTTTTTCTATGCACAGGCTTGCT
>ERZ773150.985-NODE-985-length-27197-cov-14.081092_pt1 | contig 27197 bp, 22 predicted proteins | sample MGYA00580845_ERZ773150 | MGnify/ENA primary metagenome ERZ773150 (study PRJEB29015, sample SAMEA2737848) | human gut metagenome | biome: human gut; feature: human-associated habitat; material: faeces | place: China | collected 2012 ...
ACCAAGGTCGCTCCCACCCTTTGCGGGCGCAGATTTCATCAATTATCGTGCCCATGTGGTAGGCGGGCACTTTCAGATTCAGGGCGTACTCGGTTGCAATGACATTGACCTTGTACCGCATCAGCCGCCTGAAAAAGGAAATCAGATGCCGTTCCTGACCACTGATCTGGCTCATACGGCAGATATAAATTCTCTCGATATGTCCTGCCTTTGCCTCGCGCATCATCCTGCGGTAAGCAGGGCGGCGCAGCCAGCCGTGGTGAATGTCATATCCCCAGCCAACCACTTCGGCACCATCACGCTGTGCCTGCAGCATCAAAACATTCAGGGTGTTTTTCGTTTCTATGTAGTTGCCGGGGACGCGCGCATACAACCATGCGCGCTGGGGTTCCTTTGATGTTTTCATGGATTTTTGTTTCCTCTATTCTGTTTCGTTTTTTTGGCAATTACAAGCAATCTGCCGTTATCGGTAATGTTGTCGCAGGTGGAAAGCGTGAGCAGCTTGTCGCCGTACTTAGCTGAAATGCCTGTATCGTACAGCGCCCGCGCTTGGCAGGCCGACACATAATCGGCAAATTCTTCCGGGGTTGCTGCGTCCACAAACCGATAGAACGGGAACGCATCGGCGGTATCTGCCTGCACGGTCGTGTGGATCACGGCAAAAATTTCATAGGCACAGCTGCCCAGCGCGGTATCGAACCAGACGGTTTTGTGTGATTGCCAGAAATCCTTGCTGCGGTACTTGGCAAGATCTGCGAACATCGAGCCGTCCTTCATGTTGTGGCCGTAGAGGATCAGGTTATCGGACGGGGCAAGCGCATCGCAGTCTGCCTGCATAAAGGGGCAGCCGTAGTCGGTGTAGTTCTTTTCAAAGTCGTGCTTCAGGTAATAGGTGGGGTCTGTCGGTGTCTGCATCACGGGATAGTCAATGTTGGTGTCCTCGATAAGAATCCAGCCGACCATATCTGTGTTTTCCCAATATAAGTTTTGGTATGATGCCTGTTTCTCTGGTTCCGAAGCCGTTTCCTGTTGTGTGTCCTGTTTCCTTACGGCGGCAAGGTCGCTGTAAAGGTGCGCCTGTTGTTTAGACTGTGCGGCATACATCAACAGGAATGCGATGCTCGTGAGAGCTGCAATACCGAACAGCCCAATAAAAAGCGAATATAGAAAGTTCTTCATCGTCTGCTCAACGCTCCCCATATGAAAATAAGCTCAGCTGTTCTCCCTCCAGACAGAACCGTAAATCTAAATCGTGCAGCGTATAACTGCGGTTGAACCGTTCTGTTGCCTTATTGGGGGCATCCTGCAATTCCAGCAGCAGCTGCCACAAATCGGGGTGGGCGTTGTACAGGTGCCGAAGTTCCCGCATGGACGCATTGGGGCAAAACCAGCAGCCGCCACGCCCTGTGAACGCATATAGCGGGGACAGCAGCCCCTCGGCTTGGCACATTGCCTGCGCGTCTTTTTCGGTCAGGTTGTACTTTGCCAGCAGAGAGGTTTGGTTTGCCTTTAGTCGTGCCAGTCGTATCGGTTCATCGGCGGCAATCCCCAGATAGTAAACCGTGTCTTGCGGCAGCGTTTTCTGGTAGGTGCGTATGGGTGGCAGTTTGCAGTCCCTTTGTATACTGCAGCGTCCGGTCAGCGGAAAGGACGCCAGCTTTCCCTCGGCATTACCGCGGCTTACGATGTGGTAAAAGCAGTCCAAATATGTCTTTTGCCCGCGCAGGACCCTTGTGGGAATGCCGCGCTTTTCAAAATACGGGATTGCTGTTTCATAGATGAACCGCTTATGCTCCGGCAGTTCTCCCGATACGGTATCGCTGAACATCACCTCGGAATAAACCAGTTCATCCAGCGGTTCGCCGTGCTGCAAGGCAAGCAGCGCCGTGGCGATGCTGTCTTTGCCAAAGCTGCAAGTCAGAATATGCTTCATTCGATTTCCTCATAAAAAACGGGTGGTCCTCGCGGGTCACCCATAGTGGTTGGATGGTTCATTTTTGTGTTCCTTATTCGGTTTCATCGTCGTCCTTTTGGGCAACGGCTTTGCAGTGGACACACTTGAAAATCAATGCCGCCAACCCTGCCAAGGAAAGACCTGCCAGCGCCAGAAGCAGTCCCAGCGGGAAAGTATCGCCTGTCTGGGGAATCAGCGGTGTGGGGGTCGGGGTAGTCGGCGGTGTCGGTTGCACGGGCTGTTCGGGGATGGGGGCATCCTTCATAACCACGCGCTGTACCTCGCCGGTGGGAAGCACGGTAAAGGGAATATCCTCTGCAATTTCGTACCCGTTGGGGGCGGTGATTTCGGTCAGGGTGTACTCACCGGCAGGGAGCTTTTCGATATAGTGCGGCTTGTCGGTAGAGGTCCAATGTTCCACTACCTTGCCGTCCTTGTTGGTGATAATCAGCTCGGCACCCGGCAGCTCTTTGTTTGTGGTGATGTCCACCTTGGAAATCTCCACCTTGATGACATCATCCAGCATCTCAAACCGCTGCACCTCGCCGGTGGGCAGCACCGTAAACGGTACGCTTTCGGCAAAGGCATATCCATCCGGGGCTTTCACCTCGGTCAGCGTGTAGTCACCGGCGGGGAGCTTTTCGATATAGTGCGGCTTGTCGGTGGATGTCCAATGTTCCACTACCGTGCCGCCCTTGTCGGTAAGGGTCAGCTCAGCACCGGGCAGTTCTTCCATTGTGGTCAGGTCCTTCTTGGAGATTTCTACCTTAATGACATCGTCCAACATCTCGAACTGCTGCACCTCACCGGTGGGCAACGCGGTAAACGGTACGCTTTCGGCAAAGGCATAGCCGTCCGGGGCTTTCACTTCGGTCAGCGTATAGTCACCGGCAGGGAGTTTTTCGATATAGTGCGGCTTGTCGGAAGATACCCAGCGGTCAATTTCCTTGCCGTCCTTGTCGGTAATGGTCAGTTCCGCGCCGGGCAATTCCTCCATTGTGGTCAGATCCTTCTTGGAGAATTCTGCCTTGATGGTGTCATCGCGCATAATCACGGTTGCATCGTCCAGCAGTTTCCAATCATCCCACGTCCAGAACAGCAAGGACTTCTTGGTCAAATAGTAGGCCTCGGCTTCCTGCAGGTTGCTGCCGTCCTCGTCCACCTTTTGCAGCAGACGGAAGGTAATTTCATCCGCCAGCGCGTAGCCATCGGCGGGGCGGGTTTCGGTCAGGGTATAGGCATCGCCCAAGTGCAGCCCGGTCACCCGGTGGGGTGTGTCGGTGGATACCCAGCTTTCCACAATGTTGCCGTCCATATCCTGAATGGTCAAAGTGGCACCGGGCAGTTCCTCGTCATTGGTCAAATCGCGCTTGCTTACCCACATTTCGGTGGGTTTGTCGGTACAGGTGCTTTCCAAAATACGCACAGTCTGCCCGTCGTAGGTAAAGGTGACTTCCATGGGTTCTTCGTTGACATAGTAGCCCAGCGGGGCACGGATTTCCTCGATGATATACTTGCCGCTGTTGGTGGCGGCGTCCTTGTGGGTGCTGCTGCCGTATTGTTCACCGCGGATGGGAATATCGCAATCGAAGTAGGTGGTGCCATCCGCATTGGTTTCGGGGCTGGTGGCTACCAGCTCACCGGCGGCAAAAACAAGGCTGCCGTCTGCATCGTAAATGTCATCGGCGGTGTACAGGTTGAACACGGCACCGGCAAGGTATTTGCCGCTTTCCAGATCGGTTTTGTAGATGCCGACTTTGGCCTTTTCGCGGTCATTGTAGAATTTTAAGGTCTGCTGCTCGGTGAAATCGGCGTTGGCATCCTTGCTGCGCACGACCTCAAAACTCTGGGAAGATGCAGCGCCGTCAACCTTGGCAATGCTCGTGGCCATAACCACATCGTTCCGTTCGTTATCCCATGCAAAGGTGACATCATAGCTTTCAGGGGTGCCGATATAGCCGTAAGGCGGCTTGGTTTCCTCAATGTGGTAGCTGCCCAGCGGCAGGGTCACACTGACTTCGCCAATCGTGCCGTCATGGATTACGGACAGGAAATCGTAGGTGGCCTTGGTGCGGGCAGGGGCAAAGGCGGCAATGTCTGCGCTGCCGTCGCCGGTGGTGACTACGGCGACTACATCGCCCTTGGCATACCAGAGCGTGCGGTTGCCATAATTGTCGGTCTGCCGATCCTGCGTATAAATATCCTCGGCGGCGGTGATGGTATACTCCGCACTGGCCAGCGGGCGGGTTTCATACACGAAATTGCCGTCCTCGGCCTCGCCGGTCATCCACGGGTCAAGTGCGCCAACTTCTGTTTTCCAGCCAGCTAAGACCTCGCCTGTTTTGCGGATCGTCAATTTGCCCAGCGTCTCATGGTTAGAGTAGTTTTCACCAATCACAAGGGTATCCATGCCGTTCTCGTTTTTGTCGCCGGTGGCTGCATAAATGCGGTCTGTGGTGATTTCAAAATCCACATAGTAGATGCCATCTGCATCGTCGGCCAAAATGCCGTTTTCATATCCGGCAGAATCCAGCCATTCGTTGTAGAATCCGTTCGGGCCGGTGACTTCCACAATGCGATATTTACCCAGCGGCAATTTTTCAGGCAGCGTTAAGATGCCCTCGCTGTTGGTGTAGAAAGTGTCTACATCTTTTGTCAGATGACCGTTGACAGTATCGGTCATCGTGACGAGTTTCGGGTTGCCGTTGCTGTCATAACGGTAATGCCCCTGCTCGTCCAGCCAGTAGATTTGGAAAGCGGTGTCGGGCAGCAGTACCGGTTTGCCGGTTTCCTCGTCAACTTTGGTGATGCGGAGATAAACTTCGATTTCCTCGTCCAGTACGGTGAATTTCTGATAACTGTCAGAGCCTGTCATTACGCTGTCCTTGGGGGTAGCCATAGCGCCCCACGGGTTGTTATCCTGTTCGGGGTCAACGGTGACAATAAAAGGCTCGGCTTGGAACAGGTCGTGCGGTACGGTGGTTTCCACGACCAGATAAGTGCCATAGGGCAAGCCCTGCACACGAATATTCCCGGTGTCATTGCTGAAGATTTCGGCAAGCTGGTATTCGTTGGCGCTGCCGGTGGGCTGCCAGCCATCGCCCTTGCCGTTCTTGTTTTCTCCTGCGGCAGTCAGCGTTTTGTTGTACGCGACAATTTCGTCAGCGTTGACCTCATAGGTCTTTGCGATGGCCTGCGTTTCCGCAGAAAAATCCCACTTCGGATGCTCGTTATCGTAGGTCTTATCAATGTAGGCATCCAAAATGCTTTGCAGGGTGTAGCTGCCGCTGCGGGTCTGCTCAAACTGCTTCAGTTTGGACAGGTCGGACACAAGGAAGAATGTAAAGCCTGCGCCCTCCAGTTCCAGTCCATTGCTTTGACCGCTGGAGGATACGATTTTACTGATTTCCACATTGCCTTTTGCTACTTGGTCTTGGCTTTCGACCAAAGCGTTATCCGCATGGATGTGGTAATTGGCGCTGTAGCTGGTCTTGTCGATCTGTTCACCGGCTGCCTGTCGATTGTCGGCAAAGGTGGTCTTTTCTACATACCAACCCTCATCAGAATAGGCTGGCGTGATGTAGTAGTTATGTTCATCGCAGAGGTAGCCGTCTGCAAAGGACAGGTAATAGGCATCGTAAGTCCAAGAGCCATCCAACGCTTTACCTTTAGAGACTGTAGAAAACTGGTTCTTGTAAACCCAATCCGTGTACTGGCCGCTGCCGTTCTTGGCAAGCGCGGCGGTCTGCCCGGTGACTGCCTTGGTGCGGCTGTCCACGGTGGGATAGGTGCCGGAAACAGCAAGAGCGCCGTCACGCAGCGGGATAACCACGCCGGTGGAGCGCTCTACGACATAATATTTGCCGAGGTACAAATTGCTGAAGCACAGCCAGCCATTCTCGATTTTAGCGCTGGCTACAAGGTGGTCTTTTTTCAGAACGGGTAAATAATCAGACACCCACTGCCCGCTGTTGTCGCGGATTGTGGTGTGCCAGATGGGATTGCCGTCTGCATCCACGATTTTGGAGTAGTCCACCACGCCGGTCACGCCATCGGGGTGCGTAATATCTTCGGCGGCGTAGAGGTCGTACACCGCGCCGTCCAGCGCGGCATCGCCGTGAGCTTGCCCGCTGGCAAGGGCTGTGCCGTGGGCGGCGCTGCCGCCCACATACCGCACGGCATCAAGGTCAACCTTGGAGATGCTGATTTCGCCCAAGGTGCGGTCATTTTTCATAACGCCGTCTGAGGGTGTGATTGTGTAGCTGTCCTCGTTGGCCGCTTTGCCGCTGTTGTCGGTGTTAAAAGTGCGGCTGGAATCCTTGCCAGTGTCGTAGATGGTAACGGTGGTTTCTACGCCCGTACTGGTGACAAGTTTGGTGCCGCCTTTATCGGTAGCGGCAATGTCGGCATTATAGTCAGCGTTGTCCAGCCAGATTACAGAATTGTCGCTGTCCTCGGTGATTTCGATATAGTAACCGCGCTTGCCCAGCGGAGTGTTGACGATGCCGGGATGATTGATGTCTGTCCAATCGCCAAAATAGCCTGTGGGCGCTTTGCTTTCCACAATGATAAACTTGCCCGCATTACGCTGGGTATAGTAGAGAGTATGCCGCATGGAATCTGTGGTCGCATAGGCCGCACTGTTGATGACCGCGTAGCTGCCGTCGCCCTGACGCTGTACGCTGTAGGTGTTGTAGCCCCCGGTGGGCTGGTATTTGCCGGTCACCACATCCCACTGATAGATCTCATACTGGGCATCGGTTGCGATCTGGCTGCCGGTTTCGCTGTCGGTTTTCTTGAGGTTGACCTGCAAACTCCACTCGTCATTTTTCATGACATAGTCATTGTTGGTGTTCGCGGGTACCGAAATCGTTTGGCTGCTGCCGTTCGTGCCCCAGTACTTGCCGAATCCATACGGTACTGTGATTTCCTCATAGCGGAACTGGATGCTTCCCAGCTGCGCTTTAGCCGCTGCTATAGCATTGTTGACAGCGTTCTGGGCCTCACCCTGCAATTCCGCAATGGCGGCGTCGCGGGCACTGTTGGCGGCCGCATCAGCAGCCTCCTGCGTGGTGAAAGGACCAACCTGTCCATTGCGAGTGCCCGATGTTTTGGTAACGGCATAGTGCAGGCTCCAGCTTGCACTGGCATCGCCACCGTTCTTCTGGTAGTTGTCATCGGCGGTATGACCGCTGGTGGTCACAGTTTGCTTTCCGGCAGGGCTGATAGACCAGTTGCCGCCCTCGATGCTGCCGGATTTGGTTGTAGGTTCGATTTCAATCGTTGCACCGTCCACTTTTTCCAGTGTGGCAGTCTGAATCTTGTCGGTGCGCACACCGTAGGAAAAATCGAAACTGCCGCTGGCGGTCTGGGCGGGTGCCTCCCAACTGGCGTAGTATTCCTGCACAACAGGTTCCGGCTCAGGTTCCTCCTCACCGATCTCAGGTCCGATCAGGGCAACGGTCTGCCATCCTGCGCGACCGGGATTATAGATGTAGGTGTAGTAACCGCGGGCAGAGGCGTAGGTTTCCACGCCGTTCAGCAGCTCATCGGCAGAGGCAAGATAAATTTCCGCGGTGGTGCTTTCGGGGAAGTTTTCGATGATATACATCTGTACATCGTCATAAATTGATGCACAGAAATCCAAAAGAGAGATTTCTTCACCCTCGTCAGCGGAAAAAACAGCGGGCAGATCGTCCGCATCGCCCAAAGAAAGCTGGTTCAAGCCGCCCCAGATGCGAATCTGGTTGCCGTAGTGGTCACCGGGGATGCACTGGTCTGCGTTGACCGTGGAAGTGTTCACATAGGTGTATGTCGGGCATCCTGCAGGCTGACCGTTGGCACCGTGGGTGCAGCAGTAGGCGGGTTCGCCGTTGAACCAAATCAGCCAAGTGCCGTTGACCTTGGCAACCTTGGTGATTTTGCCGCTTGTCACCGCAGGGGTGGGGCGCTCGGCAAAGGCGGCAATTTCGCTGTCAGGGAAAGGATACTCGGCAGTCACATTGCGGTCGATGGTCACCTGCAAGGTTTTGGTCAGGCAGCTGCCGTCCGGCGCGGTATAAACCAGCTGCGCGGTAAAATCCGCATCCGCCTGCACATACACGCCCAGCACCGCAGCGGAAGTTTCGCTGTACTCATTGTGCAGCAGGCTTTCTGCGTTTTCAGCGGGTGCGCCGTAGTAGTCCAGCAGGGTCACTCCGTCCGGCAAAATTAGATCAAGGGTACTGCCATCGGCAGGGTACTCCACCTGCGCCAGAATCGGCACAATGGCGTAGTCGGTATCTTCCAGCAAAGGTGTAGTCAGTGTCAGGTTGTCACTGTCCAGCGCCTCGGCGCTCAGATAACTATCCTGCTCTAAATCGGCATCCCACGCGCTAAGCCCGATTTTGATTTCACCGGTCGCTACTGGCAAACCGTAGCTGCCGATGTAGGAGCCTGTGGGGGCGTCCGGCATATCCGCGTAGAGGATTTCACCGTCAAAGGTGTAAGGCTCGTTTTCTTCAGCAGGCTCATCCGTGGTTGGTGCTGCGCTTTCCTCGGTAGTTGCTCCGGGGTCGGGGTTGCTGGCATCGGTCTGCCCGTTGTCGGTTTCGGTTTCATCGGTCTGTTGTTCCTCAGTGGCGACCGTGCTTTCCTGCGGCAAGGGCGTTTCGGCAAATGCGCCGACCGGGAACACGGAGCAGCACATCACGGCTGCCAAAGCCAGCGCCAGAAGGCGGTGGCTCCATTTTGTTTTTCGATTCATGGGTAAACACCTCTTTTATCTTTCGGGGGCTGTTTTCTCGCGCTCCAGCTGACGCAGACGCGAAGTAAAAATATCGATCAACCCGGCATGAGATTGCAAATTGGCGTAATACACCGCCTTGTCATACCCATCCGCATTGATGTCTTGAATTGTTCGCACAGAATCCGCCCATCTTCGATTCTGCGGGGAAATTCGCGCATCGCCATCCCGCACTTGGATGGCTGCTGCAACAATATAGCGGGTGCGCTCTGCGCCGTATCCTGCCAATACCTGCTGCACGGCACCGTCATCCAAGCACAAGCCGTTATAGTTGTAAGAAATGGCGTCATCAATTTCATCGCGGCATTCCTCGTTCAACTTCATGGAGGCGCGGTATTGCGGCAGTTCCTCGTGTTCGCGGGCGTATCGACCGGTCTGATAGTAAACGGGCGGCCAGTTCTTTTTCGTGCTTTCCATCAGGTCGATGTCGGCGCGATCCGCTATGCACAAGGTCATAACATCCAGTGTGTTGGTATCGCAATCGCGGTAGTCTTTGTAAATGTCCGCCAGCGGTGCTTGGGATTCCAACAAAGCGCGCAGCTGTGCAGGACGCAGCGAAGCATTTTCAAGAGCGATGAGGATATCCTCACGGGAGCTGTACTCATACGCGTGGTTCAAAATTTCTTCGGGCGGCTGTGCAAGCAGCCACGCACGGTATTCGTTTTGCTCCTGCTGCATTTTGTTGTACAGCTTAGCGACAAGGGGATCGTTTTTCACATCGCATCACCGTCCGTATTGTGCAGAATTCTTTCCCAGAAATTCCGCTTTTCAGGCTCGGAAAGACTGCGATAGGCGGTTTCGATCACCGCATTCACGACCTGCTCGGCGGCATCCTGCGCGATATGCAACTGTTTTGCCGCATTTTTCCCCATCGCAAGACGGTGCAGCAGATTCTCTAAAACCGTTATTTTTTGCTTTTGCAGCGCGTTTTTTGTGCTTTCGTCTATGTCGAGCGCAGCAACAGGGGTGTCGTATACGCTTTCCGGCACACGAAATACCAACTCGCTGCGTTCTCGATTGGGGGCAATGTCATTCAGCACGACCATGCAGCCGTTTTGCTCGGCTTTTCTAAGTAAAGTTTCAATGTCCATAGAATTCCTCCAATAAAAAAGCGCCCACAAATGTGAGCGCTTAAGTAAGATATTCAGTTACAGAGACTCAATCAGTTCAGAGATTTCCTTGACAGTTTCCAAGGTCTGCCCAAATGTAATAGCTGCTGCATAGGAATTGCTCATGCCGTAGCTATCCCATAACTGTTGCATAGACGAATCATCCCTTAGGTCATCCAAAATTTCTTTCCAATCGGCAAGATCTTCCAGAGATTCTCGCTTTTCAGCCGTATGCAGAACAGCATCCTTTAAGACTTGCGGGCGAATTTCTGACTTTCTGGTGCGATACAGCGTGTAAAGGTCATAAAAATCGCGCGCTCTTGTGGTGGTTGCACCGCGGCGGATAATGGTTTCATACTTTTCAGCAAGTATCGTTTCTATCGTATAAGCCATGATAGGAATTTTCTTTTCGGAATCAAAGCAGGGAAACTCATATTGTACCGCAGCAGGGGTGATTTTGTCGCCGGTGGTGATGTCGATTTTCATGGGTGTGTTGATTTTCCCATACAGAACATCAATATGGGCGCGGAAGTTGTTGTATGCATCAATTTCACGGATCGGTGCAATGGAACGATATTCAAAGCGGATACCGTCACCAACATCAACTGCCAAAATGGTTTTGAGGGCAGAAACGATTTCCTCTTCTTCCATATGGATACCGCGCACGGTGGTATCCATATCCATCGTAGTTCGACCCTCAAGCCCAACCATTGAGGAAATCAGAAGTCCTCCCTTGAGAATGAAATTTTTCTGATACGGCGAAGCCGCCAGTCGTTCCAGCAGACGTTCAAACATAAACATCTGCAAAATTTCCTGAGCGCGCAGATGCTTTTCGGCAGCAACATTGCGCGCCCAGCCTTTTAATTGTTCTGGTGATCTCACATCAGCACCTCCATGTAGGTACGCAATTTATCGTCAACCCCAAACTGTTTTCCATACTTTAGAAGTTTTCTGGGATTTGGTCTTGACGCAAAGTAGATCTTCAGTCCATGTGTAAACAGTTGCTTGTCGATTGCATTTCTGTCGCGCACCAAGTCGCAAATGCAGCGTTCACGGTCATACAGGATAACATTTCCGCCTTGTGGAGATCTGCAAGTGGTTTTGCCTATACCGTGAAGACTTCCTTTAACATAGTGAAACCGAATATTGGGATCGCGTTCTTTGATGCGACTGGTGTTATATCCTTGCGGCACACTGAATTCAAAAATGTGTGGCGTTCGGTCTGACAGTCCCCAAAAGTACATGGCACTGCCGTAAGAGTAGACAAGATTCTCGCTTCCGCTTTGCAAAAGCGTAAACTCGTCTGGAACAAATCCGGTCATTGTATATTGTCCGCGGGCAATGCGCGTCAGAACACCTTTGTCTGCGTATCGTTTTAATGTGACACGGTTTGTGCCTGCTCGCAATGCTTCTTCTGTAGTAACAATGCCGCCGTTCGCATCAGCTATCGTTTTCAATACAGCTATCGTAGCATTCACTCCACACACCGCCTTTCAAAAAGTTACTACTGTGCTTTAATTATAACATAATAAAGCACAACTGTAAACGGGCTTGTGGGAGATTTTCGTGGGAACTAGTTAAAGGTCACGACCCAATAGGTATATTGCCCCTCTGCCGTCTGGCAAAACCAGCAGCCGACACCCATGCTGGTAAAACTCGGCTCCATAATGTTGGCACAATGGGCGGGGCTGCCCTGCCAGCCTGTGCAAACGGCGCTGGCAGAACTCAGCGGACCGGCGGCGCAGATCTCGCTGCGGGTGGTCATACCGCTGTGATCAAAGGGCGCACCTGCCACAAAACTCTCACATCGGGCATCGGCAGCGGCGCTCAAACCGCTGTCCATCGTCAGCGGTGCCAGCCCACCGGCTGCGCGCATCGCGTTGATGTTTTCCTGCACCGCCCAATAAGCGGAATCCGAGCTGTCGATGCTCCACCACTGATCGGTGCCTGACGCCAAATCAAAGGGCACAGCACCATAGCTCATACTGACCTGCGCCGGGGCAGGTTCTGCCGTCGGCGCTGCCGTGGGTTCCGGCGTAGGGGCAGGAGTCGGCGCGGGGGTAGCGGCAGGTGTTGCCGAAGGTGTCGGCGCGGGTGTGGCGGTAGGTTCCGGGGTTGCTGTCGGCTCGGCAGTTGAAATCGGTGCAGGTGTTTCTTCGGCGTCTGCACTTTCGGATGTCGCTGCCGACAGCTCCGTCAATTCAGCGGATTCCGGTTCCGGTGTCTGTGCGCAGGCTGTCAATGCGGACAGCATTGCAAGCATTACGATCCATTTTTTCATCTTGAAAACTCCTTGCGGGGGCCATCTCTGACCCGGTTGCTTCTTCTTTCCTTCATCTTAAAACCTTCTACCTTTCTTGTCCACGCTGTCGATTGTCCGAACGACACTGTTGCTCTTCGTCCGGCACGGTATCCAGCACGATATCCTTTTCGTTCAGGTTCAAAAGTGCCTCCAACTCGGCAAGGCGCTTGCTCTTTTCAGCCAGCTCGTCCGCCTGGACAAAGGGCTGCGCCAGCTGTTCCTTGGCGTTTTCCAGCTGCTTTTGCAGCTGCACCAATTTGGATTCAAGGTCGGTCACGCTCTGCGGCAGGTTATGCAGGCAGTTGTCCAGGCGTACCGTGTTGCCGACCGCATCCGCGCCCAGCTGCACCGGGTTGATACCGCTGCCCACAAGATACGCCAGATACATTTTGTCCATCGCAAAATAGGCGATCTGCAAATCAAAGCCCTTGTATCGCCCGATGGAAACCGGCTCGGTGCGGTTCATCGCCATACCCAGCAGCCCCAGCAGGGCTTTGCCCGCGTCCTCGCGCTTGGTGTAAACCGTGTCCATCAATGAGATGGCGAAAACATCCTTGTCGTCCGCATCGCGCTTGGTATTTTGCTGTAGCAGCGCTGTGTCCGCTTTGGCGTTTTCCAACTGCTGGGCGGTCTTACGCATTTCTGCGGGGAATCCTTGTGTAATCGCATCTTCCAGCCGGTAATGCTCGTTGTTGTAGGCGGTTTTCAGGGTTTTGAGCCGCGACACCTGAATATCCAGATCCATTTTCTCTTTGATCATCGGATTGCCCGCTGCCAGCGCCTTGACCTCGGCATAAGACAGCGCTGCATCGTCCAAATCATCCGCACTGCGGGCAGGGCTTTTGCTCGTCATAATTTGCCCGATGAACTTCTGTTTGGTTTCCAAAAGCTGCCACATATAGCTGTCGAAGGAAGCTTCTGTGACGTAACGATACTCATATACTTCGGCATTGGTGTTGCCTTGGCGAATCATACGCCCGTTGCGCTGCTCAATGTCAGAGGGTTTCCACCCGCAGTCCAGATGATGCGTGGCCACCAGCAGCCGCTGCACATTGGTGCCTGCGCCCATCTTACCGGTGCTGCCCATCAGCACGCGCACATCACCGCTGCGCACCTTGGCAAACAGCTCGGCCTTTTTCACCTCGGTGTTGGCGCTGTGGATGAACTGCACCTCGTTTTCGGGGATGCCCATAGAAATCAGCAGATTGCGCAAATCATCGTACACATTAAATCCGTCCGGTTTCGGGGTGGACAAGTCGCAAAACACCAGCTGGGTCAATTTCTTGTCTTTCGTTTCACTCCAGATGCGGTACACATTCTCGGCGCAGGCGTGAACTTTATCGTTGGGGTTTTCGGGCAGATTGGGGTCGATCAGCCGCTGATCCAGCGCCAGCTTTCTGCCGTCGTTGGTCACCTTGAGCATATTGTCCTCGGTGGGGTCTACATTTCCGGCGCGAATTTCTTCGGCGCGGTCGGCAAGGTCAGCCACCATCTGCTTTTGCTGGGGGCTTGGCGGCAGCGCCACATTGATGGGTTTGCCGCCCACCAGTTTAGGCACCGGCAGGTTGAGCATATCCGCCGTCTGCACATCCGCCACCTGCTTGAACATACTCATCAATTCCGGCAGATTATAGAATTTGGAAAATCTTGTTTTTGTGCGGTAGCCGGTGCCTTCCGGCGCAAGCTCCACGGCTGTCACGGTTTCTCCAAATGTGGATGCCCACGCATCAAAGGAGGAAAGCCCGTGCTGCTCCAAGGTTTCCCGCTGCAAATACCGCTGCATGGTGAACAGCTCCGCCATAGAGTTGCTGATGGGCGTACCCGTGGCAAACACCACGCCGCGGCTGCCGGTGATTTCGTCAAGGTAGCGGCATTTCATATACAGGTCGCTGGCGCGCTGGCTCTCGGTTTGGGATATGCCAGCCACGTTGCGCATTTTGGAAAGCACCGCAAGATTCTTGAAAGCGTGGGCTTCGTCCACCATCAGGCTGTCCACGCCAAGCTGTTCAAAGGTCACCACATCGTCCTTGCGGGACTGGTCGTTGAGCTTATCCAGCTTTTTCTCCAGCTGCTTGCGCATACGCTCCATCTGCTTGACGGTGAAATTCTCGGCGCGTTCTTCTTTCAGCTGTGCCACTTGGCTGATCACATCGTGGATCTGGCTTTGCAGGTATTCGACCTGCCGTTCCTGTGACAGCGGGATGCGCTCAAACTGGCTGTGCCCGATCACGATGATGTCATAATTGCCGGTTGCGATTTTGGCGCAGAACCGTTTGCGGTTGGCTTTTTCAAAATCTGTCCTGCGGGCTACAAGAATATTTGCGTTGGGGTACAGCTGCAAAGCCTCTCCGGCAAGCTGCTCGGTCAGGTGGTTGGGTACACAGATCAGGGTCTTGGAGCAAAGCCCAAGACGTTTCTTTTCCATCGCCGCAGCGACCATTTCGTAGGTTTTTCCGGCGCCCACCACGTGCGCCAGCAACGTATTGCCGCCATACAGAATGTGCGCAATGGCGTTTTTCTGGTGGGGGCGCAGCGTGATTTCAGGTGACATACCGTGAAACAGGATATGGCTGCCATCGTATTCGCGGGGGCGCAGGGAGTTGAACCGTTCGTTGTATTCCTTTACCAGCATCTGGCGGCGGGTCGGGTCTTTCCAGATCCAGTCCTTGAAAGCGTCCTCGATCTGCTGCTGTTTCATCTGGGCTTCCTGCGTGGCAGCGGCGTTCAGAACGCGGATTTTGTTGCCTTGCATATCCTCCTTGGTGTCAAAAACGCGCACATCCCGCAGGTTCAGGCTTTCTTCTAAGATGTGGTAGAAGTTGGCGCGCTGTGTGCCGTAGGTCACGGTGGCTTTAATGTTGCCGCCCGTAAAGCTCTTGTTGGTCACATTCCAGACGCCGGTCAGTGGGATGTACAACACCTTCACGCGGTCCCGCACATAGTAAGGCGCGTCCACCAATTCATCGGCAAACTGCTTGATGAGTTCAGGAGCCAGCCAAGTAGCACCCAGACGCACGGCAATTTCGCTGGCTTCCAAGTCCTTCGGCTGCACGGTTTCCAGTGCCTGCACATTCACAGCAAAAGCGGGGTTGTTTTGTGCCGCCAGCTTTGCTACCTGTAATTTGTGGCGCACATCGCCGGAAAGATATTCATCGGCGGTATAGTAGCGCGGTTCACCATCAGAATTCTTTTCCAAGGGGTCGGCAAAGATAACGCCTTGCAGGTCGTTCACCAATGTATCTTTGTCCTTGCCGGTCAGCTGCTGCATATACCCAAAGTCGATGCCCGCGCGCTCACCGACACTCAGCGCCAGCGCCTCGCTGGCGGTTTCCACGCGCTCGGCAGGGCGGGCAGCCCGGATGGTGCGCTTTGAAAACATATCCGACTTGCCGATGAAATTGCCCTCGCTGTCGAGGTTTTCCAAGGAGCACAGCAGAAAATATCCACTGTCATCCCGCATATCCAACGATGCACCACGGCTGTTGATGAGTCCAAACTTACTGTGGTAGTGGTCGTACTGGCGGTTGAGTTTGGCTTGCAGCTCCGTGATGACTTCATCCGGCATATCTTCCAGCTGGGCTTGGATCAAGTCCCGTGTGGTGTCCCGCAGTTCGATCAACTGCCGCATACGCGCCGCGGAGGTAGCACCAAGGGAAACCTCGCGCATAATGGCGTTCTCGCGGTAATAGAATTTTCCGTTACGGATACAAAAGCTGAAATTGCGCACATCGGGTTCGGCGGGGATGCTGGCATCCACAGCGCCGGATTCCTGCAGCTCGATGTCCTGAAAGTGAAATTCAGCGTGCAGGTGGGACATGGCCTCTTGCAGCACATCGGGAAGGGGCTTATCGGCAAACGCCTCGCAGGTCAGGGTCGGGCCATACGGACCGCTGACGGTTTTCAGTGTGCCGCAGACCATTTCGGGGTGTTCGGCAAAATAGCTGTTGAGGGAAAGCCCGTCCTCCGTCTGGGTGGTGTGCAGCCAGCTCGCGTCCTGCTCCAGAATGCGGTCACGCTTTTGCAGGAAGATGATGTCCGCCATCGCCTTGGTTCCGGCTGACTTAAAGGTGGAATCCGGCAGGCGCACGGCACCGATAAAGTCGCATCGGGCGTTGATGTACCTGCGCACTTCCTCGCTCTTTTTGTCCAGCGTGCCACTGGTGGTGATAAAGGCGATGATGCCGCCCGTGCGCAGCTTGTCGATGGATTTGGCAAAAAAGTAATCGTGAATCTTGAAGTGCAGCCGGTTATACTGCGGGTCAACCACACTGTAATCCCCAAACGGCACATTGCCGATGACCACATCGAAAAAGCTGTCGGGCAGGTCGGCTTTCTCAAAGCCGGTGATTTGGATGTTTGCTTTCTGGTACAGCTGGCGGGCAATTCTGCCGGTCAGACTGTCCAGCTCCACACCAAACAATCTGGTGGTCGGCTCATACAAATAGCTGTGGCTTTGCCCAAAAAACGCGCCCGCACCCATACTGGGTTCCAGAATCGTTCCGGCACCCACGCCCATTTTGCGCAGGGTGGTGTACATTGCGTCAATGACTTCGGGCGGGGTGTAAAAGGCGGTCAGGGTGCTGCTGCGGGCAGCGGCGTATTCCTCCTCTGTCAGCAGGCTTTTCAGCTCGGTATATTCGCTGTGCCAGCTGTCTTTGTTGGGTTCAAAGGCATCGGACAAACCGCCCCAGCCGGAGTATTGGGCTAAGATTTCCTGCTCCTCACCGTTTGCGTGGGGACCGCCGTCCGCCATACGCTTTTCGATGGATTTCAGGGTGCGGATGGCGGTGATGTTGGCTGCAAACTTTTCGCGTGGTGTGCGCGGGGGTACAGGGTCCTGCGGCGGGATATAGTTGTTCGGCTCATAGGCTTCCTTGAGAGCAATGAGTTCCGCCGCCTGCAAGACCTGCTCGCCAAAACCACCAGATGATTCTTCTGCGGGTTCTAAGACTTCACCCTCAACAACCTCTGCCGCCTCACCGGCGTCCGGTAGATTGGGTAATTCTGGTGCCGCCAGCGCATTGTTTTTAGGGTTCGCCGCCAGCAGCCTTGCAAACTCCCCGCGGTTGACGGCGCGCCCGATCAGCGGGAAATCCTCATCGCGCAGATGCACATCAAAGATGCCGATTTCCTCCACCGTAAAGGGGTGGTCGTTTTCCAGATAAACGGTATCTCCGGTAGCCAGCGGGCGCTTTTCCACGGGCTTAGGCTTGTAGCGCTCCTGATATGCTTCATACGCTGCTTCCGCATCGTCAATGAACTGCGAAAATTCAACGTCCTCAATGCCTTCCTTGGCAAGCGCCCTTGTGCTGTCGAAGCGCGCACTGTCCACAAAGGAGCCGTCAACTAGATACACAATCTCATTGCGCAAGAAGTTGGCGTACACCTGAATTTCGTGTTCGCCGTCCCCGGTGGTGGAATAGGCAAGGTCGATGTGCGTAAGGTCCGAATAATCCGGTGCACCCAGCCCTTCGCGTTCACAAAAATCCGCGATGGTTTTCTCCGCATAGTCTATCTCGGCTTGACGGGCGTCGCGTTTGGCTTTCTGTTCCGCTTCCCATTTTTCATATCCCTGCTTGTTGTTTTCATCCAGATATTTGTCGTTGTGGACCAGCAGATGCAAACGGCGGGCAACCTCGTTCCACGGCAGCAAGCGGAAATGATCCGGAGCGTTATCGGATGCATAGCGCTTGATTCTCAGCCCCTTGGCATCATAATCCAGAAACCCTCTTTCGCCATCTCGGAAATCCCAAGTGCGCCCGCCGATACCGTATTCTTTTTTCAGCCAGTCGGCTTGCTCCTTTACTGTAGGCAATACTGTGGCAGAGAAAAATTCCTGTATGCGAAAACGCCCCTCACAAAAACCGCTGCCCATGACAAGAACATCGACAATGTCCTGCTCGTCGATATGGGTGCCATCATCCTTGATGGGCGGCTGCCAGCTTGCGCGGTGCTGTAATTGGCGGATGGTTTCTTGCTGCTGTTCAGGTGCGGGCAGACCGATTGCGGCGGCAGTTTCCTCGGCAAGGTTGCCGCGCCCCACGCTTTCCGGCAGTTCAATCTCATCGGAAACAGAAACAGCGGAGGGCGATAGCTCGCTCTCCGCTGTTGTGGGTTCGGTATTTACAGGCTCGTCACGATGGGCATCGCCAATTCCGCTGCCTGCGCTTGCAGACTGTTCATGTGCGCCGTCCAGCCCAATGGGTCGTTGTTCTTGTCCGGTGCCGGGTTGCTGACCAGCAGCTTCGTGATGGTCTGCTCCACCTGCTCCCAATAGCGCTGCTCGGTCTGTTTCAGGTCGCTGTACAGCGTCCCGTCCAGCAGCATCTTGTCGTACAGCAGGGAGTGGTTCTCTTGCAGGAACTTCTCCCGCTGCAGACCGATTCTCCCGACCGGCGGTCTGTGCGTTTCCTTCATTGCCATCTTGGGCACCAGATACCCGTTCAGATTCGTCATATCCATGATCCTGCACCTCCTGTTGGTTCGTCTTGCTTACATTCTCATCATACTGTTTCGGCTGGGTCTTTGCAACACTGTCGATGCTCTTGACGACAGCGCCGATTTCGGCAAACATCTGCCGCCCCGCGCGGTTGACGGCATTGCCCAGCGCCAAAACTGCGGATTCGGTATCAAAGCGGTCAATGTCCGCAAAGGCGTCCTGCGGCACGGCGCTGTCGCCCAAACCGCAGCGCACTGCCGCCATATAGACGGCACTCTGCGTGATGAGGTTGGCAAAAATCGCCGTTTGCTCCTGCGGCTTTGCCCATTCCAGCGTACTGCCGATCACGGCATTCTGTAAATCGGCGTCCAGCTGTTTGCCGTGCTGTGCCACAAACAAGGCTGCCTGCAGACCAAAGATTTCCGGCAGGCTCTCGGCATTGTGCTTTTCCTGCAAGGCTTGCAGGGTCGGATAGCGGTTGGCATCGGTGATTTGCCAGCCCAATGGTTTGGCGGCTTTGCCGGCAGGGTGGGTGTCCTTGATGTCAAACAGATACCGCACATTGCCTGCCATATTACCGGTGCCAAGGGACGCTACGCCGCGCGCACCGCGGTTGACCCAGCGCCCGGCAGCACGGTTCCAAGTGTCGATGTCCGCCAGCATGGTGGCACCGGGGCGCTGACTGTAAATAAGCGCCTGATTCGGGAAAGCGTAATGCGTTGTATACGCGGCTGAACGCAAAAACGCCCGCCAGCTGTCGGCATTGTCTGCTACATCGGCAATCGCCTGATGTGCCTGCCGTAAAATATTTTGGTAATTCGCCAATCGGTTTCATCTCCTTTGCGGTTGTTGCTTTTCGCGAAAAATGAAAAAATTTTGCATTTGAAATGACAAAATCTGCTGACAAATATTTGCAGGGTATAAAAACAGAAAACGGCATTTAAGCAACCCCAAAAGACTGCTTAAATGCCGTTTTCTATACTTTGTTAAGATTGCTTTTCTTGTCGCGTATCAGGTCCTTTCCAGTGCGTCGCTGTGCATTTGGTATGTACTCCAAGAGGTCCGATATGGAGCAGTCCAACGCTTCACATATAAGATCCAGCTGCTCAAAGCTCACACGCTCCGCAAACTCATTATAGAGATGGCTGATCGTTGTGGGCCGTATACCAGTCTCTTCGGCCAACCTTGCTTGCGTCCAACGCCTGTCTCCGAGGATACGCGACAAATGATTTTTGATCATCGAATCGCCCCTTACGCACAAGTGTAGCGCAAGGGGCTTTGTGGCGTCTCGCTTTTGTCGGAAAATAACGCCAGGGGTTATAAATAGTTACAAACCAGTAACTCTTTGTACTCGGTCGGCCCCGCCGCTGGCAACTGATTGAGCCTTGTGAGAGGTTCGATCTGGCAATCTCCATACAGATCATGGACCAACGGACAATCATTGTAAGACAGCAGAAAGCGGCCTTTGATGTTGTGGAGCACATTGGCCAGTCTGACGTGATCATCCGTGGTAAATGGCGCCCGGTAATAGGATTCCGTGCCGATATATGGAGGATCACAGTAAAACAGTGCATCCGGGCGGTCGTAAGTATGGATCAAGTGTTCGAAGTCCAAATTCTCAATGATAACCTTCCGCAGCCTCTCCTGCACTGCTGAAAAAGATGCAGAAATGTTGCTTGCTATCTTTGGTGCCGTTGCGAAGGTCTTCCGGTCAGAACCAAACGAAATCTTGATCAGATACAGGCTGCGGGCCGCACGTTGGATGTCTGTCATTCCTCGAATATGTTCTTGTGCGGCATAGTCGAAGAAGACCTCCCGCGAATCAGGCAGCCCATCCAGCTCTTTTTGAAGGGCTTCCGGATGGTATTTGACGCAGCGGTAAATATTGATCAGTTCACCGTCAGCATCATTGAATACCTCCATTTGGCCGGGCACCGGATCACGGCCAAAGAGCACCCATCCGGCTCCGCCGAAAACCTCAATATAACGACCAACCTTATCCGGAAAACGGTTTAGAATTGCGTTGCGCAGGGCGCTTTTTCCGCCAATCCAGCCGAGAAAACTTTGCATAAGATCATCCTTTCTAAGGGGCGAAAGATGATCTTATCAGGGGTCACTTTTCCATCTGCGTACCGAAATAGAAGGCGACAACCATGGTCACCACAGTCATCACCGTGTCGGGCTGAAACTTGCCGGTCAGCGCCATGGCAGCAAAAACGCCAATGACCACCATGGTGACAATCGTTTTGACCTTGATCAGCGCCGCAAGGTTCTTCCAGAAATCGTTCACACAACCACCTCCTTCCCGTGGATGATTTTGAGATCATACTCAGATGCCACTACATGCTCCACCCGGCAGCCGCGGGCGTCCCGCCAGCCCGGCGCAAAAATCACCGCGTCGGCGTCCGCCATCTTTTCGAGCGCCCGGGCAAGCAGCTGCAGCGGCGGCTTGTCCAGGTGTTGGAAGTAGGTGTCCAGCACCTCCACATCATCGGTACGCAGCGCCACAGCCGCGTCGGCGATCAGCGCCTTGCGCTCGGCCATGATCGCGTCATACTCCCTGCCGCGCATCGGCTGGGAGATAAACAATTTTTTCACCGTATCACCCCACATATTCGGCCTTGTACAGCCCTGCTTCAATCAGCTGCAGCTCTGCGCACTTGCGCATAATGTACCAGGCATCGCCGCTGGATACCGGCCCAACGTCCAGCATCCACTGGTTGCCATCTGCACAGGTTTCGCGGTACAGGCCCGCCGCGATCAGCCCCAGTCCCTCGCACAGGGCGCGGATGGTTGCACGGTCTCCGCTGGAGATACGGCCAATGGTAATACGCTGCTTGTCCAGCTTGTTGGGGGTGGTGTCCTCCGGGGTGGGCGCAGTGTGGCCCTGCAGGCCCGCCTGGATCATCAACTGCTCATAGTCCTTGTAGACCCGGTTGCAGTCCAGGCTGGTGCCGTAGCCGGGGATGCCCAGCGCGTTGCGGCTGCTGTACTGCCAGATGCCATACGGCAGGGGGCAGGTGCAGGCGCTGCCGTACTGGGCCACCCAGATATCATACTTGGACAGCGCCTTGTAATCCAAGCGGTGGCGAATAAAATCGCAGGACGCATACAGGATGCCGTAGTATCCAGCCGCCTCGACCTCGCCCAGGAATGCCTCCACCAGCGCGGTGCGCTGGGCATTGGTCAGGCGCAGGATGCACGGCTCATACTCAATGTCATACGCCACCGGCAGGCACAGATGCTTGCCCTTAATCGCTGCCAGGCAGCAGCGGGCCTCCTGCCGTGCTTCCGCCGGGGTGGTGGCGTAACTGTACCAGTACGCGCCGTACTGGATGCCCAGGCGGGTGCACTCAGCGGCGTTGCGCTCAAACTGGGGGTCTTTCTGGCTGCTGTAGCGGCCATACCCGGCGCGCAGCATAGCATGGCGGATGCCCTTGTCATACGCCGCCTGCCAATCAAATTTGCCTTGGTGTTTGCTTACGTCAATAGCATAATTCATGTATTCCACTTCCTTCATGTTGTGCGCTACGCTGCTGTAGCTGCCCAATTTTACCGCGCTGCTGGCCGTGCTAAAATCGTTGTCCAGCCAGTTCAGCGGGTTGGTGCGCTGGCCTTTCCAGCGCACTTCAAAATGCGGGTGTGCTCCATAGCAGTTGCCGGTATCGCCGCTGTAGCCGATCAGCTGGCCCTCGTATACCGTCTCCCCCTGGGCCACGCAGAGTTTGCTCAGATGGGCGTACAGCGTCTCCAGCCGGCCACCGCGGTAATCCGCATGGCGCAGCTTGACCATGTTGCCGTAGCTGTTGATATCCCCCTGGGTACGCTTGCCGTTCCAGCGGTAGGCCGTCTCCACCGTGCCACCCTCTGCGGCGTATACCGGCGTGCCCACCGCCGCGCGGAAATCCAGTGCCCGGTGCAGGCTGCCATCATTGTAGAGCCAGCCGGCGGTGATAATGTGCTGGGCCAGGGGCCACCTAAAACATACTTCTCCATTTTTCAGCCGCATCTTTATTCTCCTTATTTTGTTCTCTTCCACATATTAACCGCCAGATAGGGCGGCATGTTGTTGTGGGCTTCCCCGGAACCGCCGGAGGCGACTGTTACGGTTTTGGATTCCCAGTTCGGAATACCCCAGCCGCTTGATTGTGTCTGAACATACGCATCCGCAGTGTTTCCGGTTTTGGAGCGTATTACGTTGCTTCCGTTCGTCACAGACAACGAATAATTCGGTAGCTCGCTTTGTTTAAGCTTATGGGTGAATTCACCCCCAGTAGCACCTGCGGGAAAACTACTAGAAGCGCCAAGCAAAAAGCAGTCAGAAATTCTTTCCCAGGTACCGCCAAACAAAGACGCTGGGCTTGTACTGCTTACGCTCATGTAAATGCTGCCAACCGGCCAGGCTGCAAGTTTTGCTTCCGCGATGGCCGCCTTCACCGCCGCCGGTGTTGCCGCAATACCACCATTGGTCGAACTCGCTGAACTGGTCGAATCGCTCAATTTCACACCGCCCAAAGTCGAAGCATTACCTGTCGGCAGTGTGTACTTGGTGTCGGTTGTTGGCGGTGTGTATCCCAGCGCTGCGGTCACATTGGTCTTGCTAAGGCTGATCGTACCGTTGCTCACCGTAATATTGCTACCAATCTTCACACCACCCAGGGTTGAACTGGTAGCGGCAGGCAGCGTATAGGTACTGGAGGAGGCCGGTGTCATATAGATCTGGTTGCTGTTCAGCGTTCCTTCACGCTTAGCATTATTATACTGGGCTTGCGACAGGTAGTTGATCACCAGGCTGTCCAGCTTTGTATCAGTTGCCATAATCATATACCTCTCGTAACGACAGCGTTGATCGCCGTCAGTCCACTCGGCAGGCCGGAGAGCTTGCCGTTGCTGATGCTTAGGCTCAGACCGGTGCTGCTTGGGCCGCCGTACATGGCGCTCTTGTAGTACTTGTCACCCGCAAACGCGATCAGGCTCGTAGTCTGCTGGCCCCAGCCGCCGGAACTGGTCATGGTGCCGTAGCCCCAAATCTTGATTGCCCCGTCAGTACGCCTAAAACTAACGCTGGGGTTGGTGTCCGTAATGGCATAAGCCTCCACATTGTTATTGCCACTGCCGCCGGAACTCCCGCCGCCGGCATAAGTTCCTGTCACGCCAAAAATGCTCACACCGCTTTTGATGTTTCCGGCCACAAGGTTTGCATCGCCCTTGATTGTTTGTGTCCCGCTCAGGTATTGCCCAGATGCAATGCTCTGGTTGGTTGTCTTCGGGATGTAAGTTGCTGCGCTTTTTTTGGTCACATCACTGCCAATATAAGTGCTCGATATCGCATTCACGGTCACTTTGCTCAGTCCGTCATATCCGCTGTCCGGGCTTACCGTCTGGGTGCTCTCGCTGGGCGTAACCGTTTTGGTCTGCAAGTTTGGCGTGTTTCCGCCACTGCTGCTCCCGGCATAACTGCCTGTCACATTAAAAATCTTTACACCGCTCTTAATATTGGCCGCAGTCAAATTGCTGTCACCCTTAATCGTCTGGGTTCCATTCAAATACTGGCCGGATGCAATGCTCTGGTCACTCGTTCCCGGCGTATAAGTGGCGGCGCTTTTCTTGGTTACGCTGCTACCGATATACGTGTTCGATATGGCTTCCACCGTGACGGAACTTAAAGCGTCGTAACTGCTGTCAGGATTTACGGTTTGGGTATTCTCACTTGGGGTAACTGTTTTGCTCTGCAATTTTACGCCGCTGGAACCACCACTCACAAAGCCGCCCTGCATGTCAACGGCATTGCTGCCTAAATACACACCCATGCAACTGTCACCACCTTCTGAGCGTAACATTTGTCGCGCCAACGCTGGCTGCCGTTATGTTAATGGTTTTTGCGCTGCTGCCGTCCCATGCGCCCTGACTGGTTCCGTTCAGTTTGATGGTCAGGCTGTTATTTAGTTTTTCGGCGCTCGTTGCGGAGCCGCCTGCGTTGCTGGAACCGGCATAGTTTGTGGTTCCGGTGACTTTGGCCCCTGTGGCACTGTGGGCAATTACCCCTTTCGGCAGGTCGGCAGCCTGCACCGTATCGCCGGTCAGGTCGAGGACGACTTCATCATTGATAACAACCTTGTTTACGGCCATGCTCAGCCTCCGATCGTCAACGTCTGGCCGCCAGCCGCATTATCAACGTATGTGGCCGGGATCGCCTGCACAGTAACTTGGGACAGGCAGTTATACGCTTTGTCGGGCAGCACAACCTGCTGCTCAAAGGTCGGCGTAACGCTCTTGGCCTGCGGCTTCATACCTTCGCTGCCGCTCATAGAGCCTTTAACGCCCAGGACCGTAACGCCCTCGCGGATATTTGTGGGCACCAGCTTGGCCTGTTCGGTCGCTGCGATAGTCACTCCGCCCGCGCCATCATGAAAGCCCATGGGAATGGTGTACTTACCAGAAACGGTGCTGATTTCACCGTTGACTTCGCCGTTGTTGGGCATTGTGCCGGTCATTTTAGCGCCACGCGCGTAGAATGTTTTCCCGTTCAAAACCTCCGCCACAGCTGCGGTAGCATCGCTGGTATCCGCGTCTTTCGTGCTGGTACCGGTAATAGGGGCGCCGGACTTGTCGTGCGCTGTGATACCTTTTGCGAGCTTGTCCGGGGTAATGGTATCGGCAGTCAGGTCAAGCTTCGTTTCCTTGCCGATAACAACCTTGTTTACGTATTTATTGGGCATTGTAGTACTCCTCTCCTATAATCAGTGTGTAACCGTTGGAATCGTTGGTTACCTCGTACTGAGGTATCTTTTTGATTGTTATGTTCTGCTGCAATAACCGCTTTGCGGTGGGCAGGGTCTGCGCCGAGAACAATGGCGTGATGTCATATGGCCCTGCATACTCCGGCGCGCTAACCACTGCGGTGCCAGCCACGTCCACCCGCACGGGCACCGCCCCGGCAATGCGCACCGATACGGCGCCCTGTTGTGCTACTCGCACCTGGATCATGCACCATCAACCTCCTGGAATAAGGTCTGGCTCATTTTGAGCGCCAGAATCTCCGTCTGCGGCTGGTCAGTGCTGTCCCGCAACGTGATGCGGGTGTCCATGTACAATGTTTCGCCGCCCAGGAATCTGTACGTTTCTTCCCGCGTCCAGGGGATAAGGATGATGTTCTGTCCTTCCTGCCGGGTGCAGTCATCCGGCCAGACGTTGGATTTGATAGCCGGGAAGCCATTATAATTTTTTTGCTTAAATACAAATTCGATCCGGCTTATCTCGTCCAGGCTCATGCCGATTTCCACGGGCAGCACAAATTGCGTTCCCTGTTTCATTCGTTTTTCTCCTGGTTCGGCTGGTTCGCCGCTGCCATTTCCTCTGCCGCCATGTTCTCACGCACGGCGTTCAAAACGTTCTCCAAAATCAACTCTGTGACGGCAAACGGCAGCGTTGCTTCGTTAATTGCGGCAATAACTTTGCGTTTGCATTCTTTAATGCGTTTGTTGTCAGTCATGGGGGATATCCTCCTTTACAGCCGCGCGTTCACGGCATTTTTCAGCGTGGCAATAGCCGCCAGAACCTCTTCATCAAGGGCCACAAAAGACCCCCGGTTGTTCTGGCTGGTGATGTTGCCGTTGTCGTCCAGTTCCATGTATGTGTAGCTCACGCGTTCGCCTTCGGCGGTCGTAACGACCGCTACGCCAGATAATTTCTTCATGTTAATCTCTCCGATTCATCCAAAAGAATGTCTGCGGTTTCGTCCGCTCCGGTATCTATTTCCAACAATTCGGTTGCGGCATCGGTGCCGGCCTCCTGCGCACGGGCGGCGGTGCTGGCGGCCAGCTCAATGCCTGCCGGATCACCGGCAGGGTAGCTGCTGTCACTGCGGTCGGCATAGCTGCCCTCATAGCCGCGCTGGGCGGCCATGCAGAGCCAGGCAAAGCACTGCCCTGGTGCGCCGTGTATAATGGCATACTGGCCGCAGTTTTCGGCCCACAGGTGCCCGGTGCCATCGCAATCCGTCAGCAGCCAGGCGGGCTGCCCGTACTGAGCGATGGTCTCTGCATAGCGCGGGTCAAGGGCAATCAGGCACCAGCCTTCGGGGCCGCACTGGCCCTTGCCCCAGTCCGCAAAGGTTGGCACCGGCGTCTCAAATGCGGCCATTTTCAGCGCGCCGAAGCTGGTAGGCACCACGCGGGATTTTTCGCCCCAAACGTCCAGATTGTGTACATTCAGCTTGCCGCTCACGCCAACGCGGGTCGTATTAAAATCGGCATCGCTGTCATCGCTTCGGTTGTAGGTGATCTGCATTCCAACGCAAGATGTGGGGTCCAGTCCATTCACCCAGCCGTACTTGGCATACTTGCTGCACGCCCCAATGTAGGAGCTGCCAGCTTCAGAGTACAGCACGCCGGTTAATCCAATCGACCCGGTGTTGATGGTGGCATACCAGGCGATGTGCCGGTTGTCCAAAAATACACGCTCACCGGCCTCGGTACCCATGCGAATCCAAGCGTTGTCCAGGTCGTACACGGTGGTGTAGTTGAGGTTGTGTAGTTGTCCGGTCGTAATGTTTCCGCCGTTGATGATTGTCTTGTCCTGGTTCCAGGTGCTCAAATCCGAAAATGTCA
>ERZ773150.1008-NODE-1008-length-26854-cov-3.928206_pt1 | contig 26854 bp, 21 predicted proteins | sample MGYA00580845_ERZ773150 | MGnify/ENA primary metagenome ERZ773150 (study PRJEB29015, sample SAMEA2737848) | human gut metagenome | biome: human gut; feature: human-associated habitat; material: faeces | place: China | collected 2012 ...
TTCATTTTGCTCCCTCTATCTCGCTGGGAGCAAAGGGGTTCCATGTCATTAAAATAAAAAAATCCGTCTCTTAATTTGCTATTTATCCCATATTTGTGTTGTTTTTTCTAACAATTATCAGTTTACGGGCCTAGATCGAAGCCCTCCAAGATTTAGATGTTCATTGAACACGTCGGTCTAGGCTCTTTTTTCTTCTCATTGATTCCAAGCGTTTAATTCTTCAAAGCATTGGATCTCGCCTTTGAAAATCGTAGAAAAAACTTCTAGGCGTCCGTTCCTATGTTTTGCCAAATCCATGTAAATTGTTCTGGAGTCTCCTTGCTCCTGCCCGAATTTGGCCTTGGAATAAAGCAGGAGCACCATGTCGGCATCCTGTTCAATGGAACCGGATTCTCTTAAGTCGGAAAGAAGCGGAGTATGGTTGGGCCGGTTTTCGACCTGACGGTTAAGCTGGGATAAAAGAAGGACCGGAGCATTGAGTTCTTTGGCCAGCAGCTTTAGGCCCCGAGAAAGAACACCGATCTGTATGGAGCGAAGATCCGCAGAAGCGTTCTCGTCTTCTTGTTCTAGCAGCTGGAGATAGTCAACTACAACCAATCCGATATTTCCAACCTGCGCAGCAAGCTGGCGAAGCTTCGTCTTAATGCGCATAAGCGTCAGCTCGCTTGAGCTGTCAACGAATATCGGTGCTTTAGATAGCACTTCTTGAGCTTGATAAATTCTGCTCCATTGAGTATCCGTCATTTGGGCGCCGTCGATACTTTCCATTTCAACTTCGCTCTCAGAGCTCAGCATTCTTTTGAGAACTTCGTTCTTTGTCATTTCCAGCGCGAAGATCGCAACCGGTTTTTTCTGACGAACGGCAGTGCGGCGTGCGACCTGAAGCGCGAAGGCTGTTTTGCCGATGCCGGGACGCGCAGCAATGACAACCAATTGTCCGGGTCTAAAGCCTCTTGTCACGTCGTCAAGTTGCTCGATTCCGCTTTCGCAGCCGCGGATTTCTGTCGGAGAGTCTGCAATTGAACGCATTTCGTCAATGAGGCCGTCCAAAATAGAGCCGGAAGACTCAAAAGAAGAAGCATCTTTATTTTTGCCAAGTCCCATTTTTAAGAACTCGCTTTGCACGCGGTCGAGCAAGTCTTCGGAAGAAGCCCCTCTGTCTGAATTGACCTCAGCTTCTAATTGAGCCAGTTTGGAAATGAGGTTGCGTTTGAGTGCCTTATCTTTGACAATTCTTGCATATTCGCTGAGGTTAGCTGCGCTGGCGTAGCTTTCCGTCAAACGATTGAGGTACTCCAATCCGCCTGTCTCTTTCTCATTCCCGATCTCTCTCAATAAATCTGAAACCGTGAGAACATCAGCCGGCTTGCCTTGAGACGCCAAAGAGAATATCGCCTGATAAATCAGTCGATTGGCATAGTTGTAAAAGTCACCGGGCTCTAAAGGGGACTCGATTAGATGGAAAGATTCAGGATTCGCTAAAAGCGCACCTAAAAGGGCATGCTCGGCTTCCGGAGAATGAGGCGGGAGCGGTAAAGAATCAATGATGGGAGCAGACATAAACCACCTATAAAAGTTTCTCCCATTTTAGATAGTTAGGTATAAAGCTCAAAAAAGTCGGAAGTAAAAAAGTTAAAAATGAGAAAAAGACCACAATTATTTTTGGCTCGCCGGAGCATTAAGGAAGTCGGTAACTCTTTTATCTAACGGCTGGAGTCGGGGAAAAAGGTATTTTTGATATCCGGATTGAAGGACCTTTTCCCAAATAAGATCCAAAATCGCGCAAATAAAAAATACGATTGTGATTACTGCAAGTGCATAGAGGATGAACCAAGAGGAACCCAAATATTCCGGCACGTAGAATACTTTGCTCCAGAGCCACGGGTAAACAATTGGATTCTCATGAATGAGGTAGACACCGAACATCGCTGCAGCAAATTTGTTGATCCAAGGCTTGTAGCCGATCTGCATCTGTTTGAAGAACACAAAAAGCGAGAGGGCACAAATTAAGGAAAAGACGCTATACAAGTTTGCGAAGGTGAACCAATCAATGTAACCGATGAAAGTCCCAACGCGATTGTTCCAATCGGCAAGAGCGATGATGATGGCAATAATGCCCCAGCTCGCTCCGCAAACCGACAAACACATGGATTGGGAGAAGATTTTCCTTTCTAGATAATCTCTGAGAAACGCGCCCCAAGAAAAGAGATACACAAACCAAAAAAGCGTTGAACCGTAATATTCAGGTTTAGTCGTTAGAGTTGGAATGACGGACCAGAAAAATCCGAAAATCAATAAGAATGTGAACAGCTTCCGTTGTCCCAGCGCCTTTATTCCTATGGTAATAAACGGAGAAAGCAGGATAAGAAGGAAATAGGCAGAAACAAACCAATAGAAATCATTCCGGATGGGAAAAAAACAACTGATCAAAGAACTCCAGTTGAAGGAATGTAAGCCAAGAGCGCAAAAGAGCAGGAAAAAGACAATTACGTAGGAGAACGTCTTTATCCAAAGGTAGATGAGGCTGGAAAATTTACTGAACTTTTTAGCAAGGAAATATCCGGTAATTAAGACGAATAAATTAACGCCGATTTTGCCTCCGGTGGAAAGCAGCTGATCCAAGTAAAAATTAAAAGAGAGAGGCGCGGAGCCGCTCCAAATCGGTACACCGCCGTGCACGGAAAAGTGATGCATCACAATGAGGTACATTGCCAAAATTCGAGAGAGCTCGAGATTGGATTGTCTTGGTGCCTTTTTCACATATTTGGCGTCAGTCATTGCTTATCTCATTGAGTAAGGAACTCGAAGAGACAGTATAAATAAGGCCAGAGAAAACCGTCTAAACGATTTATCGCAATAGGATCAGAATGCAGTTAACGCCTTGAAAGAGATCTCTCAGAAGTGGTTTTTGGCCGAAGCGCATAGGACTAAAAAATTGTGGTCTTTTTCACATAATAGAGAATGAAAATGTGCAGGAATTTAGTTGGTTGAGCTCAATGCTCCGGCAGTCGCTGAACGGATAAGGATTTTCAGCGTGACTGTGCTCTAAAGCTTTCTTCTCCAGCTCTAAACAATGAGAAAAAGACCACAATCTACGGAGGAGAAACTTTGGAATATGTGTAAAAGACCACAAAAAATTAGTTTTTGCTTCTTTGAAAAGGCGAGATAGGCAGCAGAATGAAATCGCTATCGCTATTTAGGCGGAAAAGTCCTCAGAGGTGGAAAAATCGGAAAAAAATGTGGTCTTTTTCACATAGAAAAAGAAAAAAGGAGAATAAATAAGTGGAAAAGACCACAAGGCAAGACAGCAGAATGGCAATTCGCAAAAACTGTGGTCAAAACTACATTTTTGTCGTCTTGCATTTCAATTTGTTCGGTTTGGCAAAACAGGCGGTTTGGCAAAACAGGCAACTTCTCGGACTCACCTAATTGACTTCCTTCCCTCCGTAAATGAAGAGGATTCCTACCGCTTCTCCGACAGCCGTAGCTTAATGTCGAAGTTGCCTCGGCGGGTTTCTGCTTCAGCGGGATTGCCCAAAGGAGTACAGCTTGGTTTTTGCACGTTCTCCAAAAGGAGTTTCACGTGCTTGGACACAACCGTATACTCCTTCAGGTCTCACATCTCTCCACAGACTTAACTTCGGGACAGCCCGCCCCTAGATCTGAAAAGATAGAGCCAGTTTAGCATAGCCAGTCCTTCGGACTGGGCCCTTATATCACCGTCATAAATGACAGTGTTTTACGGGCATAGCTGATAAACTGGCCTCAATCATCCCCCTCTAGAACAACTCAATGTACTCATTACGCGAGAAGAGTTTAACCACTACAGAATGGAAGGTTTAGGCTGAAGCCAATACGTTTAGGGAGACACCAATGGTTAAGAAAGTATTATCTGCAGTTGCTTTAGCTTCTGTCTTTGCCGCTCCGGCTATGGCTCAAACGGGCGGATTCACCGGCCCCGGCGCCACTCAAGAAGGTACGGTTGCTCAGCTCAAAACGCTCCCTGATGACGCTCATTTGATCTTGAAAGGCAACATTGTACGGAACGTTCAAGGTGACAAGTACGAGTTCAAGGATGCCACCGGCACCGTCGAACTTGAAATCGACCGTAAGTATTGGAACGGTCAGAACGTCAAGCCCGAAAACACCGTGAAGTTAATTGTCGAAGTCAACAAGAACCTTCTCAAGACCGAATACGAAGTCGATGCTCCGGTTGAAGTTCTAAAGTAATCGCAACTTAGTCAGTTTTTAGTATCGATCCTCCCGCTATTTGCGAGAGGTTTTTTTGTTTGTGGGCAAAAAATTATTAACCTGGAAATATCGAAATAACAATAATAAGGTCTTTCCCTTAATTTGCAATTACAACACGAATATTCGTGCTGTTATTATATAAATAAATTTTCAATTTCCAATTAGATCTCCTATATCCAAATTATTTAAGCCAAATATCATCTTGTATATTTTTTATACGTGCGTTATTTGAACGTATATCTATGCAAAAACACTCTCCTTACAATTTGTAAAGAAGCCTAGACTCAAAGTATCGCAATCATTTATGGAGAGTTTAAATGACGCTCCGTGTCACACCTTGGGGAAAGGATAATTTCAAGGCGACCAGTGAAGAAGCCGAAGCCAAAGATTGGGCCTATTGGCAAAATCGTATGAATCGAGCCTCTTTGGTGATGCTGGCAGAAGAAGAAATCATCAGTCCCGACATCGCCTCTCGAATAGCCGCCGCCCAAAAACATGCAGAAGATATTCAGAACCAACCAAGTCTCCCGCGGCTCACGGACATCATGCCGCTAGAAAAAATGCTGATTGATTCCTGTGGCGAGGAAGCGACCCTTATCCATACCGGAAGAAGCCGTCAGGATATGTTCACGACATTGAATGAGGCCCGTCTTCGTCTGGCGGTTTTGGATTTCTACGGTGCTTTGAACAAACTGCGGACAAGACTCCTCTTGATCGCTCGCGAAAACATCGAAACCTATATTCCTGCCTATACCAACGGCGTTCAGGCAATGCCGATTACCTTGGCTTTCTACCTTTGGGGATTTTTGGAATCCTTCCAAAGAGACTCAGACCGAATCATTGAAAGCTACAAACGCATCAATCAATCTGCACTCGGCGTAGCTGTGCTCGCCTGCTCCAGCTGGCCGTTGAATCGCGAACGCTTGGCTGAATTATTGGGGTTTGAAAAGCCCATCACGAACGGTCTGGATGCCGCTCAAATCAGCCTCTTTGACATTCCTCTGGAGGCTGCTTCGAATGCCGCAAATGTGGCCATCCGAATCGGCACACTCGTTCAAGACCTCGCGCAGCAATATTCACAGACACGTCCTTGGCTGCTCTTGGATTCCGGAGCCGCTTACGGCTCTTCAGCGATGCCGCAAAAACGCAATCCCGGCATTCTCAATAAAACTCGAGGGACAGCAAGCGACGTTGTCGGTGCTATGCAGACATCTTTTTTACGAGCCCATAACTTACAGCTCGGTATGTATGACAACAAAGAAAGCGTGTTGGAAGACTGCTCCGGCGTGTTCGTCAAAGGTGTCGAAATGCTGGAACTGATGGAACAGGCTTTCTCTTTGCTCAAGGTCAATCCTGCTCGTAGTCTTGAGGAGCTAAACAGCGATTGGACAACCACGATGGCGCTTGCCGAGGCCTTACAGCGACAATTCGAAATTCCCTTCCGTATCGGTCACACCTTCGCAAGTCAAATCGTGACCTATGCCAGAGCACGGGATCTCCATCCGGACAACTTCCCGTTTGAAGCCGCAAAAGAAATCTTCGGCAATGTCACCGAGCAGCTTGAAGACAAACGACTTCCGTTTGAACTTACACAGGAAGAATTTCGTACAGTTCTTTCTCCGGAACATGCCGTTCAGTCGGATGTCGGAACGGGCTCTCCGGCCCCGGCTAACGTACGTAGAGGATTGGACGAAATCGCCATACGATTAGAAGAAGACGAACAACGTCTCCGCGCATGGAGGAATGCTTTAGCAGACAGCGATAAAGCGCTCGACGAAGCATTCGAAAAACTTCTCAACAATAAATCTCAGGAGAAAAAATTATGATCTGGATTGGATTAGCAATCGTCGTTGTCACGTTCTATCTCATTTACAAGAACTACGAAGCGCGTTTGGTTTTAGCTTTGTCCGGCTTGGTGATGGCGTTCATCGGACAAGTTGTTGTCGGCACAAACGGAGGAGTCTCTGCCGCTGTGGATGCTTTCGTTAAACAATTAGTCAACGGGGGCCTGGTTCCGACCATTGTTACCGTGATGGGTTTCGGTTACGTCATGACTTTTACCAAATGTTCAGACCATTTGGTAAATCTTCTGGTTAAACCATTGGCTCGCGTTCCGGTAATTGTCATCCCCGGCGCCGTCATCATTACTTGGCTGCTAAACATCGTGCTGCCGTCAGCGGCAGGCATTGCTGCCGCAGTCGGTGTCCTTCTTATTCCGGCACTAATCGCCCTGAAAGTTCGTCCGGTGATGGCTGCCGCTGCCGTCTTCATCGGAACATGGGGTTCCGTCGTCAGCCCCGGCTTGATGTTCAACCCTCAGATCGCCGACATTGCCTTTAAAGCCAAAGAAATTCCGGCTCCGGATGCAATGATCGTGATTATGCAGGAAGCTCTCCCCTGCGCTATCGGTGCACTGGTCGCTGCCATCTGTCTGACGATTATCTGCATCGTCTTGAAAGAAGGCGTCGGATCAACGGAAATCGTCAAAGAACTTCCCGAAGGCGAAGAAATCCAGAAAGACTTCAAGGTCAACCCTATCAAAGCCATCATCCCGATTATTCCGCTTGCATTGCTGGTTCTTGCTTCCAAACAGGTCGGCGTTCTCCCGACAAAGGCTTTCTCGGTTCCCGTCTGCATGCTGATCGGTACAGCCATCGGCCTGATCGTTGCTTTAGTCAATAAACAAAAAATCGGCGATGCTTCCAAGAAATTCTGCCGCGGTGCCGGTGATGGTTTCTGCGACGTAGTTATCCTGATTGCGGCCGCTGCTATGTTTGCCTCGGGCATGAAAGCCATCGGCTTAACCGGCGCTCTCGTAGATGCGATGAAAGGTTCTCAGTCTGTCGCCATGTTCGCTGCCGCTGCAGGTCCCTTCGTAATGGCCGCTATTTCCGGTTCCGGCAACGCTGCCGCCTTAGCCTTCAACCAGGCAATTACACCGAATGCCGCTGACTTCGGTTTGACCATTGTTCAACTCGGTGCAGTTGCTCAGATCGCAGCAGGTTTAGGACGTTCTATGTCTCCAGTTGCAGGCGGCGTCATCATTCTGGCCGGTATCGCAGGCGTCAACCCGATGGAAGTGGTTAAACGTACAGCCATCCCGGCGATCGTCGCTTTGATCGTTGTTACGCTGCTGATGTTTGCAATGAGCTAACCACTGCTCCTTAGCGACAATTGATTTTCAAGCTGCTTGGAAGACATGGCCAAGCAGCTTGTTTTTTGCCGTTTGAAAATTTTCAATAATGCAGATGCCTTTTCAAATCTTCTAAAGCTAATGCTTGTCCTCCATAGCACGCCTTTCCGGACGCTGGAGGACGGAATGGAATGGTGTTCGTTTTCTTGTGTCGTTGGCCTGCTCCAAACAATTGGGCTTGCCTTTCGTTAAAGCCTTGTCCAAAGCGGCATATTGTGCATCAAGCTCAAAGACAACCTTTCGAAATTCAGGATTTTCCATCCATTTTGCAACCATCTGATCATGAGTCATTAGAGAGTCTTCGCGCACTACCGACCTCCTTGGTCTTTTTACCGTTTCGGAGGATACGCTGTCCTGACTGTTTGAGGATAGCTGAGAGACGGAAGGTTCTATGCTCGGCTTTTTGCATTTGAATTCCAAAAAAAGAGCTCCTCTTTCGATTAGAAAAAGGAGCTAAAACTTCTTCCTAAGATCTCTGAAAAGGAAGGACTACTACCTCAAACGTATCTATTTCAATGTCTTGACCTCTGCCGACAGTTTGACCAAACTCAATGCAACTTCTGCAGCTGCTTCAAGCGACGGAATGGGAATGCATTCATAGACGCTGTGATAATTCAACCCGCCTGTGAAAACGTTCGGACAAGGCAAGCCGCAAACAGAGAGACGAGCTCCGTCAGTACCGCCCCGGATCGGCTCTTCCGAAATAGGAATGCCCGCCTGGCGATAGGCTTCTCTAACGATTTCCATAACCTTGGGTGTCTTCTCAAGGTACGGACGCATGTTTTCATAACTATCCTTAATTGTTAAGGAGATATCTGCTCGCGATTCTTCTTCTGCAAGTTTTCGAGTCAAGTCTTTCAGCAGAGTCTTCTTTGCCTCGAACTTTTCTTTGTCATGGTCGCGGATCAAGATTCGGACGGAGATTTCCGCAACAGTTCCTTCGATCTTATTGGGATGAATGAAGCCTTCATAACCTTCGGTAGTTTCCGGAGCCTGTTCTTCAGGGAAAGCGCCTATCAGCCGAGAGGCTAGCTTGATGGAATTAACCATTTTGCCTTTAGAAAGGCCCGGGTGAACTACTACACCTTTAATTGTCACCATGGCGGTTGCCGCATTAAAGTTCTCAGTCTCTAACGTACCGATTTCGCCGCCGTCAAAGGTATAAGCGTAATCAGCGCCGAAACGCGGAATATCAAAATTCACGGTTCCTTTAGCAATCTCTTCATCGGGCGTGAATGCAACACATATCTTGGCGTGTGTAATTTCCGGATGATCTTTGAGATAGGCCATGCAAGCCGTAATAGCGGCAACGCCGGCTTTATCATCTGCGCCTAAAAGAGTTGTTCCGTCGGTGAAAATCACTTCCTGACCAACATACTTCTTGATCTCAGGAAAATCGTTTTCTCGGAAATAGATTTGTTTTTCCGGATTCAAAAGCACATCACCGGTCTCGACTTGAATAATTTGAGGTTTGATATTGACTGCTGGGGCATCCGGTGAGGTGTCCATATGAGCAATCAAACCAATGGCAGGGCAATCCTCGAAGCCTTTTGCGGCGTCAAGCGAAGCATAAACAACACCTCCTTTGCCGATATGCGCGTCTTCCAGACCATAAGACTTGAGCTCTTCCACTAAAAACTCAGCCATCTTAAGCTGATTCGGAGAAGAGGGCTCATCCTGACTTTCTCGGCAGGATTGGGTTTCGAACTTCACGTATTGAAGAAATTGAGAAACTAAATTTGGGAATTTTTTTGTTGACATTTTTCGATGAGAATTTGAACTTGAACAAAACGAATTATTTTCGTAAAAACAAGATAATGTTATAAGTAGAACCACCTACTACTAAAGTAATATTTTTTAAGTTTTTTACTTATTTTTCATATAGATAAAAACATAAAAATCAACAGGGATTTTTGATTGAAATTAGTGAATATCCCAATTGATTTACTTGAATTTGCTTATTTGTAAATTTCCGTTACATCCTTAACATGACCTCGTTCACTCCACTCAACGAGGTAAAAATGTCCTTTTCCGCTTGGGTTGCTTTGGCCGCCGTCATTGCAACTATTTACGGACTTATTAAGCGTTATGAAACACGCTTGGTCCTGCTGCTCGCCGGTTTAGTTATGTGTTGTTGTTCGTTGGACCCGATGGCTGCCTTCGAACAGTTCGATAAGTCCATGACAAATCGAGCGTTAATTATCTCAATCTGCTCTTCCATGGGTTTTGCGGCATGCGTTACTTTAACTAAATGCGACCTTCATTTGGTCAGCCTTCTTACCAAGCCGCTTAACAAACTCGGTATTCTGCTTCTTCCGTGCTGCATGCTCGTGACGGGCGTGGCTTCCTTGGCGATCGGTTCCCTTGCCGGCTTATGCGCAGCCATCGGCCCGACACTCATCGCTCTTATGCTCCGAGCAGGCTTCAGACCGGCGATCGCCGCTGCTGCCATTATTTCCGCCACACTTCCGAATTATTGGTCTCCGGGATCAACAGATAACATTCTGGTCGCTCAGTTAGCCGGTATTCCGGTGATGGAACAGATCAACCACATTTCCTTCAACATCCTGATTCTTTTCGGCCTGTGCATTGTTGCTTTAACCACGATTTGTTTTATCTTCGGCGATTACAAAAAAGGCGGCTTCCAGCAGTCCATTAACGAAAAAGGACTCATCCGGCCTCTTCCGGAACTTCCCCAGCATCCCAACCTTCTCAAGGCTTTTGCTCCTCTCCTTCCGGTCGTGCTGCTCTTTGTCATCTCGCTTTGGTTTCCCAAAGTAAAGATGAGTGTTGCAACCGCCATGCTGATCGGTTTCATCTATGTCATCTTCGTCACACGCAGCAATCCTGCCGAACTTGTTAAAAAATTCTTTGACGGCATGGGATCCGGCTACGGCAGCATCATCGGTTTAATTATTGCCGCAGGCGTCTTTGCTGCCGGCTTAAGAAGCTGCGGCGTGGTTTCCGGCTTCATCGACTTCCTTAAAGATTCTTCCGAAATTGCCAAGCTCGGCGGATCCTTCGGTCCGTACATTCTCGGCGTAATGACCGGCTCCGGTAACGCTGCAGCATTTGCCTTCTGTGAATCCGTCGTTCCTCATGCAGCCGAATTCGGTATGAAGATCCAGGACTTAGGCTTCTTAACCTGCTTGTCCGCAACGTTAGGCCGTGTTTCTTCTCCGCTTGCAGCCGGCGTCATCCTTATCGCAGGCATTGCCGGGACTTCTCCGCTCGAAGTCATTAAACGTTCAGCACCGGTGAGCTTAACGGCTATTGCTTTCACTCTCCTTCTTGTTTAACTCAACATCAAATCCGACATGAAAAAACTCACATTAGCCCTTCTTTCCGTCCTTGCTTTCGGCTCTGCTGCAGCCGCTCAGGATTCTGTCACTGTTTACGGACGCATCGACCTCGGCGTCGGTATTTCAAGAATCAATGACGGTTTCGGTTCAAAAGAGAACAATGCTCAGATGGTTACCGGCGCCGGTACGTCCAATCGTATCGGTATCAAAGGAGAAGAAGATTTAGGCAGCGGCTACAAAATTAAGTTCGTATTAGAGAATGGCTTTGACGCTGACACCGGTGCCGAAGCAACCGAAGGACTCGCCTTCAGCCGTGAAGCAACTCTTCAGATTGTCTCTCCATTCGGTACATTGGCGGCCGGGCGCTCTTCAATCCTCGGCACCGACGGCGGAAGCTTCAATATGCTGGGTAACGTCAACCCGTTCGGAACAGGTATTTGGGAGCTCGGCAACCAAAACATCGTCTACGGCAAGATGCCTGCCTCCCGTTTTGACAACGCCTTTACTTACCGTTCTCCGGAATACAGAGGACTTCAGCTGACAACAGAATACTCGATGGGTGAAGAAGGTAAAGAAAACCGCTCGACCTCCAATCATTATTTTGGATTGGGTGTGACGTGGAAAGGAGGACCAGCCGAGACGGTTGTCTTATTTGAACGAGTAAACGAAGCATTGACCACAGAAAAAAGAAGCCCCAAGGACATGTGGCGTATTACGGCCGGCGGAAATTGGAAGTTTTCTGCGGCAACCGCTTACCTTTCCCTGCAGTATTTCAAAAATGCCGATGCGCTTGGAACCGCTTCCTATAGTGCTTTAAAGGATAACGGCATCGGAAGCATCACTTCTGCTCAAATGAAAAAACTCGACGGATTGGAAGGTGAGAACATCATTCTCGGCTTCTCCACGCCGGTGATGGGTGGAAAAGTCTTAGGTGCTGTCGGCTATATCCATGCCAAAACCGATGAACTCTCAAAGAAGCTGAAAGCTGACGGCGGCTTCATTGCTCTTGGTTATCAGTATCCCTTCTCTAAAACGACACGTTTGTACAGTGCTATCGGAGCATCGGCAGCAAAATACAAATCCGGGGATCAATCGGTTAAACCGAGAGGATTCTACGGAACACTCGGACTTTCACATTATTTCTAGCAAGAAGAAATCGGCGTACTTAGCGCTGAGGTCGGTTTAACTCACCGACGTATGGACGAATGCTGCGAAGAGGATGGAGGGCTTCTTCAATGGCGTTCGTCCAAAATTCTTCAGATTCGATGTCCGCTTCGAAATTCTTCGTGAAAATCTCCTCGTACGGCAAGGTGGCATTATCCAAAAGCACCGATTTACCGATACGAGGAATTTCCGTTTTTTCCACTTCTTCCAGTTTCTTCAGCATCATATTGGCAGAGAGGAAACCGACGGTGTATTGAAAATCGTGGTGCGGTGAGTCTGCGTTATATACGTTGTAGAAATGCGGCTTCCTGGCCCACATGTACTGGTCTACGCCTTCAACCGTGTCACCGTAGCAGTCACTCCAGCATTTTCTGGTCAGTTTATTGATGTATTCGACGGAAAGATAGCCGTTTTTCCGCGCTTCAAAGACCTCTTCTGCAAGTCTGAATCTAAACGGGATCTCGATCAAATTAATCATGACTCGCCGCAAACCATGCCAAAGCACGGCAGCCTTTTCCTGAGGCGAAGAAGCTTCCTGCACCAGTCTCCTCAGGAACAGCTCTTCAAAAAGACGACCGATAAGTTCATATCGGGTTTCGGAAAGTCTTCTCTCCTGCATCGGAAGATCACTGATCGAGTATCTAAAAAACGCGTCGCCCAAGATATGGGCTGTTTCAAAGGATCGGTTGATATTCGGCTGGTAATCAACGTATATCGCCACCGCTTTGTCGTAAGGAACTTCAACGCACCAAGCGCCTCCTGAGCCGGCCGAATAATTATGCGTCTCCAGCCAGTGACCTTGTCTGCAGAGCTCAATGAAATCTCGAAACTCAGGAAAGTAAGGTTCGACGGCCTCTGTGATTTCCTTTAGTGTTCCGTCAAGTGTCTTCAGAGATTCAGGCCCTTCAAGATGCGGAAGTGCTGACCCTAATAGTGCCACCGGAATCGTGGGAGACTCCGGACGATTTGTACCTTGATTGATATAGGGAGCTGCAAACCGAAGGCATTCGCGAATCTCAGACAGCTTCTTAGAAAATGCGCTGCGCATTGCTTCGAAGCTCTTTCTATCCAGGCCTTCGATAACCAATGCGTAGTCAAGCGTACTCATGCCGAGCCTGGAGGCTCTGAGTAAGTGCGCACCGGCTACGGCATTAAGGATATCGCAGAACATGGAAGAATTTATCGCAAAACAAGCAGACAAAGCGTTGAAGAACAAAGTTCTCAGTTCTGGATCCGAAGTGTTTTTGACTGCAAAGTTAGCAACAGACGGCGTAGATTTTTTTACGGTTCCGTCCGGCAGTGTCACGTTCGTTCGAATACTGCTTTTGAGATGCGTATACAACGAAAACAACGGTCCGAGAATCAACCGTTCTTCTTCTAAGGCCTCAACGGGAAACTTCAGCCAAGGCTTAACCTCTTTAAAGCGCTTTTGCTGCTGCAGCCAGCGGTCGAGCTTATCCGAAAGAATTGTCTTTTGTTCAGCAGCTTCTTGTAGGTTTTCCTTTACTTTCTGAAGAGCTTTTTCAGCGCTGTCTATCGTTTCAAGAATGAAGACTTTCTCTGCAGCAATTTTGCTGTCGGCAGACGATAAGGTTTCTGCAGCCCGACAAGCCGCTAACAGCGTTTCTTTGAGACGAGAGATTTGCTCCAATATTTCAATTAATTGCAGCGCTGCAACTTCGTCTTCGGGTTTAAAAAACTGAAGACGGTTAATCATAGAAATGCCGTTCAGCAAAGCCCGTCTCCTAGCGAAGTATGTTTCGCCGGAGAGATCCGAGAGGCCTTTTTTCGACCAGATTTGAACTGTTTCTAATTTCTTTTTCATCTGTGCAGACAACCTAGCATTAACGTTCCGACTTCTTATCGTTTGAGGAACCCGAATCTTCTAAATAATGAAGTTATATTTTTCCTGCAGACGCCTCTTTTGTTCGCCTTCGATTTCTCTTCTTCTTCGGACATAAAAATCGATGAACATCTGAACTCGTCTCAATTTAGAGGCTGCTAACGTTGAACCGATGTAATTATCGAGATTCGGAATCTGCCAGCCGTTGAGGATCGGGATAAGCTGTCCGTTCATCACCTCTTCGAAACAATGATGAAGCGGCATATCAAGAACGATGCCGCAGCCTTCAACTGCCGCGGTTTTTGCCAACAAAATATTGTTGAACCGAATCATCGACTTCCAGCGAAAAGTCTGCTGCCGACCGTTCTTAACCAAAACTTCCGAATGCGGCCTGACTCGGCCCGTATAGACCACACCTGAATGATCGGACAGTTCGTCCGGATTTTCGGGATAACCGGCCTTTTCTAAATATTTGGGCGAGGCGCATGGAACGAATAATGATCGAGTGACCCAGTTTTCCACAAGGTTGGCATCATTGACGGGGCCGTAATACAGCATCAAATCGCATTCTCCGCCCATGAACGCCTTTGGATTGTCGTCCCCGATGACATCGAAAGTAACTTGAGGATGCAGCTGCTGAAATTCAGCAATCAATGGAACAACCTGAGTCTGGAGGAATCCGGGCATTGCACCGAAACGAATGCTTCCCTTGTCGCCTTCTTCGAGTTCCGAGGTCTTCTCCAGTGCCCGACGCACCCTCACAATATGAGGTTCAATTTTCGAGCGAAGTTCAAGTGCAGCTTGGGTGGGATTCAGACGTTTCCCTCGCCGTTCCAGTAGTTGCACGCCTAACTCTTCTTCCAGTCCTGAAACCATTCGAGATAATTGAGAGCGCTGAAGATTTTCGATATCGGCAACACGCGTAATGGAGCCTTCGTCCATAATTTTGAACAAAAGCTCCCATCGCCCCAGGTGAAGTGCTTTCCATTGGCTGTTAATCATTTTGCTCCTTGAGTTGAATGTAGGCGTAGTTCTGATCGTCTTCCGGCTGCTTATTAAAGATTGTAAGAACTCGGTGCAAATTAAGCACGAAAGAGGCGTTTTTTGTAATTTGAAAGAAAGCGTTGCAGGTAACAAAGGTAATTCGCTTTCTCGTACTGATCTCCTGCTCAGAGCGGGAACTTCCGACTTCATACGAAACCTGCATAAAGCTTTTAGCCTCAAAGATCTAAATTTCCATAGTGAATTTGCCTTTGCTTCCATCCATTTAAGTAATTTCATAGTCAAAAGTTATCAAAGACAACTATCCCTGATATTAGGGAGGTTATTCCGAGACGTTCTTGCTCCCTTATTGCTTACAATTCTGAACAAACATTCAGCCGGGCAGTTACAATCCTGTTATTCATGCGCTTTTGAATTCCATAATTCGATAATTCGATGAACAAACCTATTCAATTAGCTTTTGCCGCACTCGCGCTCTGCGCCGCTCAGCAATGCTCCGCCGCATTGCCCCTGAGCTTTCCTGTCGCACGCGATTGGCTTTATGAGAGAAGCGACAAGCTCAAAGCCAGCGAAGAACAAGTCCAAAGCAAACGAGAAACTCAGAAATCTTTGGAAACTCTGGGCGGCCCAACCGTAACCCTGCAGGCGATGCAAATTGCTGGACAGAAGAAAATCGATATCGATAAATCGATCCCGAATCCTTTGGCTGGCGCCCCGCTTCCAATCCAGCTCCCCGGATCTTTCTCAGTCGGAGTGCACGAAAAAATGTCCTTGAACGGGCCTCGTGTCGCAGCAACCGCAACTTGGCCGATTTATACCGGCGGAAAAATTTCTGCCCTGCAGGATGCGAGCAAATACGCCGTTGATGAAGCGGTGGCTCAAAAGCGTGCCGACAGCGAAGATTTAGACGCTCAGCTTGCGGGTTATTACTTCGGAACACAATTAGCGCTCTCGGTTGAAAGGCTCCAAAAGGACATGCTGAACCACCAGGATCAGGAACTTGCCAAAGCGAAGAAATTTGAAAAGCAGGGAATGATCAGCAAGATCGAAAGAATGTCCGTCCAAGTCCAGCGAGACAATAGAAACCGCGAATACCTGAAAGCCAAAGACAACGCTAAGGTTGCCCGTCTCCAGCTGGCTCGACTGCTCCGAGATGAAGAGTTCGGAAAGTTGACGACGCCGCTTTTTGTTCTGAACCGTCCGCTCGAACCTTTGAAGTATTGGGTGGATACTGCCTTGGCCTCCAACCCTCAGATCGCAGTCATTCAGGCCAAGGCCGATCAAGCCCAGCAAGGCGTCAAGGCTTCTAAAGGCGCTTGGATGCCGCAGGTTTTTGCATTCGGAACCTACAACTTTGTTAAGCATTACCAAACGCTTGTCGAGCCGAACTGGATCGGCGGTGTCGGCGTCAACATTACACTTTGGGATGCTAAAGACAGAAGAGCCAGCATCCGCAGTGCTGAAGCAACAGTCAGGCAGGCCGAAGCCGGGAAAGCCGAAGCGATCAACCAAGTCAGAACCGGCGTGGAAGTCGCTTGGTTAAGAACACAAAACGCCATTAATCAATATAAATTAAGCGCCTCTACTGTGAAGCTAGCTTCCGAGAACCTAAAACTCAAATCCAAGAGCTTCGACGAAGGCTTGGCGACCGCGCTTGATGTTAACGAGGCTCGTAATCAGCTTTTTGCAGCAGAAGTCGGACGCCGGGTCGCAGCGTTTGAGTTTGTATCGAATTACGCCATGCTGCATGCCATCGCCGGTCAGATGAGCGAATTTATGAATGCCGTCAACAAGCACGAAGTGATTGTGGAAAATTAATCATGGAAGAAAACAATAAACCTCTTCAACCGCAGACAACCCCGACTTCTCAAAAACAGGAAGTCAAAGCTCCGAAAATCAGCGTTATTCTCATGCTGGTCTTTGTGCTTGGCTTGACAGCCTTTATTGTATGGGGCATTTATAAAGCCGCCTTCCCGCCTGCTCCTCCTCTTCAGGGACAAATGGAATCCCGCACAATAAGCGTCGCTTCAAAAGTTCCGGGACGCATCCATAAGGTCTTAGTTTCCGAGGGCGATTTTGTTAAAGCCAATCAGCCGGTTGCGCTGATGAGTCTGCCGGAACTTGAAGCAAAACTTCAACAGGTCCAGGCTCAAGAAAGAGCTGCCCAGGCAAAACAAAGCCTTGTTGATGAAGGCGCACGCCCTCAGGAAAAGCAAGCCGCCCGTGCCCAGTGGGAGCGCGCTCAGGCAGCAGCTGCTTTAGCCCTTAAGACATATAACCGAATCTCTGCACTCTACAAAGACGGTCTGGTCTCCAAGCAAAAGTATGACGAAGTCCAGACTCAGTGGATTGCCGCTAAGCAGCAAGCAGATGCTGCTAAACAGATGTACGACATTGCCGAAATCGGTGCCCGCAAGCAGGAAAAATCCGCCGCTTTTGATTTAGCCGAAGAAGCCAAAGCCGGCGTTAAACAGGTTGAATCCCTCACTGTGGATAAGACTTTAAACGTACCGCTTGACGCCCAAGTAGATAAGGTTATTTTGGTTGAAGGCGAAATTGCGGCTGCCGGGTTCCCTGTCGTTACCTTGGTCGACTTAAATGACCAGTGGGCCTCCTTCAATATCCGCGAAGAAAATATGCCGGGTATCGAAATCGGTAAAGTTTTGCATGCATATGTTCCTGCCCTCGGAGATAAGAAGATCGACTACAAGGTTTACTACATCAGTCCGCGTGCCAATTACGCAACCTGGAGAAGCACACGCATGGATTCCGGCTATGACATGAAAACTTTTGAGGTCCGGGCCCGGCCTGTCGAGAAAATTGACCATCTGCGCCCGGGTATGAGCGTATTAGTTGAAGGTTTTAAGAATTAGGATCGGATAATGCTTTCTCCGTTAGGCTGGTTAAATGCGGCAGCCGCCGTCGCAGTGCGCGAAATTCAGCGGCTTTTACGCACACCGCAGGAAATCATCGTCTGCGGATTCCTTCCGATCTTTTGGGTCTTAGTTGTCTGGCTGCTGCTCGGAAACGGAATTGTGACTCAAGTCCCAACCGGCATTGTCGACAATGACCACTCACAGCTAAGCCGTGATGTGATTTCAAAAATCGATGCTACTCGTTCCGTCGGACTCGTTCCTTTCGCCTCCCATTCTGAAGCCGATAAGGCATTAAGAAACGGAACAATTTACGGTTTTATTGAGATTCCTTTCGGCTACTCACGAGACGTCACGAAAGGTGCAGGCGCCCCGATGGTGCTTTATCTCGATGAGAATCGCTATGCGGTTGCCGGAACTCTTCAAGCGGACTTAACAAGCGTGGCTACAGCGATTTCGCAGGAGCGCATGATCAAAACTTCAATGCTGACCGCAAGCGGAGTCAAAGGAGCCGAGAGGCTGGTCACAGGACTGCACTCCGACTTCTATGCACTAGGCAACATGCAGTTCAGTTTCCTCGCTTTCCTGGGAAGTAACTTGGTGCCGGGCGTCATCATGCTTGCTGCCATCTTATCTTTCGTTTCATCCATTGTTCGTGAGAACTATCAATACCGAATCAATGATTGGTTTGATACCGCAAAGGGAAGCGTGACCGCTGCATTGTTCGGCAAACTGCTCCCGCATTTCTTTTTCTACTCTCTCCTCATTGCTTCCTACATTGCCTTATTTGCCGGTTTCGGAGGCTTTGCTCCGGCTGGATCCCTATTTATTTGGTTTATCTGCGGCGCCGCGTGTTTGGCCGTGATGGCATGCACAGGAGTGTTAATTGTGGGTATCGCGCCAAACTGGCGTTTTGCCCTTGTCGTCACTTCCGGCTATGCCGCTCCTGCGCTTCCCTTTACGGGATTTTCCATGCCGCTGGATTCCATGAGTGAAATGGCTCGGATGTTCTGTAAATGCCTGCCGCTAACATGGTTTATTGAGGGTCAAACTCAACAGTGGACACTGGGAGCAAAAATTTGGGAGATGGGAACAACTTTTACAGCGTTTGCGATTCTCGCTTTTATCCCTCTTGTTATCGGCATACCGATTTTTAAGTGGAAGTACGGAAAGTTTGCAAAACAGGAAAAAATTTTGGAGGCAAAGCATGAACTCTAAATTTCCATCCCTGCTGAAATGCTTCCTATTTACCTTAAAGCAGTGCACCACAAATCTCGCCTGTGCTCCTTTTTTTTGCTTCGCGATCTTTTTCTATTCTTTCTACTACTGCTGGCCCTACATGGAACAGCTGCCTGACCATCTGAACGTCGTAGCTGTAGATCAAGATAATTCTGCACTGTCTCGTCGTTTGACTCAGGCGATGCGGGCTTCTCCCAGCCTTCAGGTCACTCAGCAAACAACCAGCCTGCCCGAAGCCGAAAACCTGATGCGCAAAGGAGGGATCAGCGCAATCTTAATTATTCCTCCGGATTTTGAGATCAACACGCTGACCAACGTGCCGACCGCGTTAGTCCTAGTCACCAACGGTGCCTTTATCGTCAAGAGCCGCGGTTCAATGAGCGGTGTGGGCGGACCGCTGCAAAAAATCGTAGCGGCATCTATCAGTGCGCATCTCGTGGAACACGGGGTGCCCTTATCGGAAATTGCCCGAGCTGCAAACAACCCTCCGTCTATGATCGTTCAAAGTATGTTCAATACGGTCAACGGCTACCTCAATTTCACCGTTCCCATCGTGTTCATGATCATTTTCCAAACGGTCTTCGTCTGCGGTATTGGAATGCTTATGAATGACTGGTTCTGGAAGAAAAAGTATCCATTTCCTCTTGCCCTAGGCGCCCGCCACCCGATGTATTTTCTGGCCATGTACGCTCCGTTTTTCTTTCTGAGTCTGTTCTGGATCCTGTTTATCGAGGGGCAGTCATTCTCCTTCCATGGGGTGAACTCATTCAAAAACGTGCCGGGCACGATTGTCGTTTCAATGATCTACGCCTTTGCCATTACTTCCCTAGGCTTGCTCATCGCGGCCTTTTTGAAGCGCTACCGATTTGTTGTTCAAATCGTCGTACCTTCCTCGATCCCGTTTGTATTTATTTCAGGCACCCTGTATCCGTGGCAAAATATTCCTTGGCCTCTGCAGGCTTTCGGATGGCTTTCCCCCACGACCGCGGGGGCATTTGCCATGCTTCGAGTCTCTCAAGCCGGAGCCTCGCTTTCCGGCGTTGCTTTCCCGTATTTAACGCACCTTCTTTTGTTGGGAGCAACATTCCTGACCGGCGCCTATATTCTGATTTACAAAACTCAGAACGATCCTCAGTCTTTGGCCGAGATGGAAGATCTGCGGAACGGCATCGTGGACGAAAAACTTGCGCCGGAACTCACGCCGAAGCAGGAAAAAGAACTGACAGGCAAAGCGGTTTAGTCAGCGAATTCATCGTCATCAAGCCGGATCCTAGAGTTCCGGCTTGACCGCTTTAAAAGTCACGCCGAGCTTGTCCAACTTGCTTCGAAGCGTGTTGGGATGCATTCCTGAAAGAGCAGCAGCTCCGTCGGTGCCGGAAATCTTCCCTTTAGCTGCCTTCAGGACTGCTTCGAAATAATGCTTCTGCATCGCCTCAAAGGTTTCCAGTTTAATCAGCTCATTGGAGACGACGGACATCGCAGGTCCTAATCCTCCGGCTTCTCCGTCGAAGATGACACGAATGTTTTGATAGTCCGAAGAGGTCAGGACTGAACGTTCCAGCGTGTTTCAAGTTCACGGACGTTGCCGGGCCACTTGTAGTTCAGCATCTGCTCGACAGATTTTTTCGACAGAACCAGAGGCTGAGAGATGCCGTATTTACTTCTCAGACGGTTCAGGAAGAATTCGGTGAGCGGGATTAAGTCTTCCGCTCTTTCCCGCAGAGGAGGAATTCGCAGCGGAAACAAATTCAGGCGATAAAGCAAGTCATTTCTAAAACGGCCTTCTTGGACCATCTCCTTGAGATCTCTATGTGTCGCGGCTACTAATCGGAAATCCACGGGAATTGATTGCACGCCGCCGATTCTTGTCACGACTTTCTGCTGCAGAACGCGAAGGAGGCGCACTTGAGCGGCAAGTGAGAGCTCTCCGATCTCATCTAAGAAAAGTGTTCCTCCGCAAGCACGTTCAAAGACGCCTTTCTTCTGGATTTTGGCGTCCGTAAATGCGCCCTTCTCATGCCCGAAGAATTCATCATCAATCAGGGTCTCCGGAATCGCTCCGCAGTTCAATTTCACAAACGGCCCGGATTCCCGCTTAGAGAGCTGCTGGATCAGGTTCACAACCACTTCTTTGCCGCAGCCCGTTTCTCCTAAAACCAGCATCGGTACCTCGGTTGAACTAACCTTCTCCACTTTCGCCGTAATTTCTTTTAGTGAGGGCGTACGCGCCGTGAAACGATTAACCAAAGCCATTCGGCTTTCTCTTACACAATCCTTCAGGCCGTCGTTTTCGTGAATTAAATCCCGGTTGTTTGCCAGAAGCACGGAATTCAGTGCGTTGGATGTCATTAACGAGAAAGAGTCATGAAGTGACTTCAAAAGATTGCGCTGTGCTTCGTTGAACTGATCATAGCGACAGCTGTAAAAGCAGACGACACCCAAGTGTCGATCTTCTTTGTCCATCGAGAGCATCAGATAGGACTTCACATCGGGAAGGCACTCAGATAGAACTTTTTGAGTGAACCGATCTTCCGATATGTCCGAGCAGTTCAAAACTTTGTCAGTGATTTTGAGCGGACGAAGAGATCTGGGCGGTTCAACCGAACCCAGCGGAGAAGAAAGGCCATTTCGTCTGCAGTGCGCCACAAACACAATCGAGTGCTTCTGAACATCGAAGATATTTACGAAAGCGCCGTCCGCATCAAGAAAGTCCTGAAGCACCTCAAAAACACGAGATAGTGACTCTTCTGCGTTAATCGAAGAATTGATCGCAAGGATCGCTGGGAGTTGGAGGTCTTTATTCACGATATTTAGTGACTCACGATATTTCATACTATTTTAACTCACGAAATATCGTTAATAATCTTTATGTATTAATACGCAATTTGAAATTATCTTAAATTTCAAGTAGTTAAGATTTTCGAAAAAGTTGGCACGGTCTTTGCAGTGAGATTAATCAAAAGCAATTCACTCACTTACATCCATTGGAGAAAATATGAAGACCACACCTTCTCGCCGTTCTTTCCTGAAATTAGCGGCAGCCTGCACAGCCCCGGCTTTCGGAAGTCTCGCATTCGCGGCTCCTCAAACTCAACAAAAATTCGATAAAGTCGCTGACGTCATCGTCATCGGCAGCGGATTTGCCGGCCTGGCCGCAGCCTTAGAAGCCAAAGAAAAAGGGGCTTCTGTCATGCTGCTTGAAAAAATGCCTGCTTACGGCGGAAACTCTGCCATCAACGGCGGGGCTTTCGCTGTTGCCGGCTCTCCGCTTCAGGAAAAAGAAGGCATCAAGGACTCTCCTGAACTCATGCTCCAGGACATGATTAAGTCCGGCCGCGGTTTGAGCCACGTCGATCTTCTGAAGAACATTGTTTACGGTACTCGTCCTGCTTTTGATTTCACCGTCAAGTACGGTGTTAAGTACAAACCTTTCGTTCAGCACTTCGGCGGCCACAGCGTCCCCCGTATCATGCAGACCGTTGAAAGTACCGGCGGCGGCATCACTCGTCCGCTCGTTGAAGCAGCCAAAAACCTCGGGGTGGACATGCATTTAGGCTGCGCCGTTACTGACCTTATTCTCAACAACGAAGGCCGCGTCATTGGCGTCAAGGTTCTTGAACGTCATGACTATCGCAAAGAAAACTCCGGCGTTCCTCAGGTTTACGGTGCCAGAAAAGGTGTGGTCGCTGCCACCGGCGGTTTCTCTCAGAACGTTGCTTTCCGTATGCAGCAGGATCCGACACTCGGGCCGAACCTTGAATCCACCAACCATCCCGGCGCCACCGGTGAAGTTCTCCAGAATATGCTGGCCATCGGCGCTCTTCCGATTCAGCTGGATCAGATTCAGCTCGGACCGTGGTCTTCTCCTGACGAACGCGGCTTCGGCTTAGTTTCTCAGTTCAACACGATTGCCGGTTTCCCGAAAGGCATCATGGTTGACAAGCGTACCGGCAAACGTTTCGTGAACGAACTGGCCGACCGCAAAGCTCGTTCAGACGCAATCCTCAAGCAGCTCGACGAAAACGGAAAACCCGTTTATCCGATTTGCTTTACCGACAGCGTCGGCGTCAAACAGGCTCAGACTCTTAAGAACGGCCTGAAGTACGGTGTTATCAAGAAATTTGACACTTTAGGTGAACTTGCCGATGCCTACGGCATTCCTAAAGAAGCTTTGATCAAACAGGTTGAAGAATTCAACGCCTATGTCCGCGAAGGCAAAGATAAGCAATTCGATCGTCCGCTCGCACTGGCTATCGAGATTAAGAAGGCTCCGTTCTATGCAGCCCGCGTCTGGCCGAAAGTCCACTACTGCATGGGCGGTGTCGGAATCACAAAGAACGCTGAAGTCTTAAACGTCAGAACACAAAAACCGATTCCCGGGCTTTACGCAGCAGGTGAAGTAACCGGCGGAACACACGGTGCCAGCCGTCTCGGCGGATGCGCCATCGCTGACGGTCTTGTCACCGGCCGAGTCGCCGGAGACGCAGTCGTCGCCAACACTCCCGTCAACCTCGAATAGCCTCACCACGGAAAGGATAACAACATGAAATCGCTCAATCTCCTCGTCCTCGCTGCCGCATTATTTATCGCCCTTCCGGCATCCGCTCAGCAGGTAAAGCCCTATCACCAGAACATTAAAGACTGCGCCGCCTGCCATACCAAAGAAAACGCAGTTGCCGGCAATCAGTTCGTCACGCCCGACAACAAAGCCTGCTTGACCTGCCATCAAAGCTATGCAGCTGTCGCAGAAAAAACCAAGAACCTGAAGAACGGTGAGCCCAATCCGCATGCCAGCCACCATTACGGCGAAGGCATTGCCTGTACGGCCTGCCACTCCGAGCACAAGACTTCTCAGGTCTACTGCAACAACTGCCACGAATTCAAATATCAGATTAAGTAATTACTCGAATACTCCCCAATACGACCCAAAGAGGAAAATAAAATGAGACTTTCTATCATCGCTTTACTCCTTATGTCTGCCGGAATCGCCAACGCCGGAGTTGTTACGCTCAACGGCTCCAACCTCACTCAGGACGAAGCCTGGGCCATCGCCGAAGGCAAAGACACCGTCGCCATCGCTCCTGAAGCCATGGACCGCCTCAAAAAAGCCCATGAACTTGTTCTTCTGGCAGCCAAAGGCGGCACACCGGTTTACGGTCTGACCGTCGGTGTCGGCCTGAACAAAGACAAACCGCTCTTCAAAGCAAACGGCGAACTCTCCGAAGAAGTCATTGAAGCTTCGAAAGCCTTTAACCACAATGCTCTGAGAAGCCACTCCGCTGCCATCGGCCCCATGATGTCCAAAGAACTGACTCGTCTGCAGATGGTCATTCGTTTGAATACCCTTCTTGCCGGCCAGACCGGTGCTCAGCCCTACGTTGCCGAGCTCTATAAAGAATTCCTGAACAAAGGCATTACACCGGAAATCCCGTCCCGCGGTTCCGTCGGTGAAGCCGACATCACGATGTCTTCTCACGTCGGCGCAGTGATGATGGGTGAATGGCGCGCTAAGGTTGACGGCAAAGAAATGAGCGGTAAGGAAGCGCTTCAGAAGGCCGGTCTTAAGCCGCTGGTTCCGGAAGGAAAAGACGCTCTTGCCATTTTGTCCACCAATGCTGCAGCTGTCGCTGAGACGATGGATGCCGCTCGTCATGCCCGCACCATCATCGATGCCACACCCCGCGTCTTTGCCTTGAGCTTGGAAGCTCTGAACGGCAACATTGCTCCGGTTCTTCCTCAGGTCACAAAAGTTCACCCCTTCTCCGGCTTGGAAGAAGAAGCCGCTAAGATTCGCGACAACCTGAAAGGTTCTTACCTCTGGGAAAAGAACAAGGACCGAGCTCTTCAGGATCCTCTGTCCTTCCGCACAACGGTCTACACCATGCGTGAAGCCCGCGAAGCTCTCAAGGACTTAGATAAAGAAATCAAGGTTCAGATCAACTCTTCCGACGACAATCCCGCAACCATCCTGAACGCCGGTAAGGATTACGCAGACCACAGTCAGGTTGCTATGTACTTCGTCGAAGGCAACGGCCTGAAAGGCGCCATCATCCCGACATCCAACTTTGAACCGCTGCCCGTTGCCATGGCTGCTCAGCGCCTCGGCATCGCGATGACTCATTTGTCTCATAACAGCGTCCAGCGCACGATCCATCTGTCCGACGACCATTTCACCGGTCTGACACGCTTCCTGTCCGATCCTGAAAACAAAGGTCACGCCTTCGGTGCCATCCAGAAGCCGTTCGTTGCCATGCATGCCGACAGCCTCGCTCAGAGCAACCCGGTTTCCGCTCTTGGTACTCCGGTAGCAGGCGACATTGAAGACACCTACACCAACCTCCCGCTAGTTGCTGAAAGACTCAAACGCATCGCCGACAATACAGGCTACGTCTACAGCCTTGAAATGCTTCACTCCACACAGGGTATCGACCTGAGAAAGAAACTCAAAGGCGACTTCAAGATGTCCGAAGCTACCCGCAAGCTCTATCAAGACTATCGTGCCAAAGTCCCGTATGTCAGCCGTGACCGTATCTACACGGACAACATCGAAGACGGCAAGCAGATGATCATGAACGGTGTTGCTTCTAAGTAATCAGAAGAGGAGATAGAAATGAAGAAATCAGCTTTCTTTGCAGCACTTCTTTGTGCCGTCTCCTCCGGCGCCTACGCCGCTTCCGACGTGACGCTTTACGGAGTGGTTGACGGAGCCGTCTCGGTTTCCAAAGTCAAAGGCCAGGCCGCACGAGTGGGTTTTGACAACGGCATTTGGGCCGGTTCCCGCTTCGGTATCAAAGGCAACGAAGATTTAGGCAGCGGATACAACCTCGGCTTCATCCTGGAGCAAGGTTTTAAGACTTTCTCAGGCGACGCCATGAATTCTTCCAAGGCCTTTGCCCGCCAGAGCACATTATCTCTGTCCACTCCTTTCGGTACCTTTACGGGCGGTTTGTCTTCCGACTGCGGAACCTACAACATCCTGCACGGTTCTTCACTCTGGACGTCTTACTACAGCACGGGCAATATCTACGGCACGTTCATTCTGTCCGACCGTATGGACAACGTCCTGCTGTACAACACACCGGATACGAACGGCTCAACCGTTCACTTCATGTATTCCAACGGCATGGGTGAGAACGGCGACGAACAGAAATGGTCTAAAGACGATCACTACTACGGCGTCGGCTATGAGTATGCCAAGGGCCGGGCTCTTTTCAGCGCCATGTGGGAAATGTATGACCACAAGGAACACAATCTGAAGAGCTCTCAGATCTTCACGATGGGCGGATCTTATGACTTCGGTTCCTTCAGCCTTTACGGCGCCTATCAGTTTGCTTATCGCGCCAGCCGCTTGCCGACTTACGCATTTGCCAACGAGTTAGGACCTAAAGGCGCCAACCAGCACGGCTTCTCCGCCTCCATCGGAGTTCCTGTTGCCGGTGGTACGGCTAAGCTCCAAGGAAACTACGGCTTCGGAAAGATCAAAGAGGGCTCACGCGACTACAGTATGTATTCGATTGCCACCGCCTATGAATATCCGATCAGCAAGAGAACGCTGTTCTACTCCTTCGCCGGTTACGGCCAAGGCAAGAAAGCTGCTTCTTCTATCGGAGAGCTCAACAGCTGGACAATCAGCGCCGGTTTAAGCCACAGCTTCTAACCTGCGTCTGCAGCACTGAAACTTTTTCATTGAGTTGATAACAACACGGCTCCTGCTTGAGATCTCAAACAGGAGCCGCTTTTTATCAACAGGGCCCGTAAAACACCGTCATTCATGACGGTGATATAAGGGCCTCACAGATTCGTGGTTCGGCATATTTTGATACCTAATTTGTCGGTGGAAATCGAGAGCCCATCACGGCTGATTGCGGAATAAGAGAAACGGAACCAAAGATACTTCACCCAAAATTTATCTCGGATTTTACAATATCGTTTTTCCCGATGATGCAGCCTATCCGACTTCGTTACAATAGGTCATCACAGTGGGGGA
>ERZ773150.1011-NODE-1011-length-26800-cov-4.431296_pt1 | contig 26800 bp, 26 predicted proteins | sample MGYA00580845_ERZ773150 | MGnify/ENA primary metagenome ERZ773150 (study PRJEB29015, sample SAMEA2737848) | human gut metagenome | biome: human gut; feature: human-associated habitat; material: faeces | place: China | collected 2012 ...
TTTTTGAAAAACTGCTGCACCGAAAAACTTTTTGTTTGCCTGCGGCTCGTATTTGACAACCTTACTGCTCCAGATACAACAAGACCCGACAGAGTTGCTCTTGCTCTATCGGGTCTTTTCTATGATTTCATTTTCATTCAACTTGCCGTCTGCACAAACTGGCTTCGATACAATTTCGCATAAAATCCGTTCTTCTCCAGCAGCGTTTCATGATTACCCTGCTCGATGATATGCCCATCTTTCATGACTAGAATCACATCTGCTTCCCGAATGGTTGAAAGCCGATGGGCAACGATAAAGCTCGTTCTGCCCTTCATCATCGTTGCAAATGCCTCTTGAATCCGCACTTCTGTTCGGGTATCAATCGAAGAGGTTGCTTCATCCAAAATCAGCATTGGTGGCAAGCACAACATCACTCTTGCAATACAGAGCAACTGTTTCTGCCCCTGCGAGAGGTTTCCGCCGTCCCGAATTTCGGTATCATATCCCTGCGGCAACTGCTGAATAAAGGTGTGTGCATGGGCTGCCTTGGCTGCCAGAATCATTTCTTCTTCTGTTGCATCCGGCTTTCCCATACAGATATTCTCTCGAATCGTGCCGCTCTTCAGCCATGTTTCCTGCAAAACCATCCCGAAATTCTGCCGGAGGCTATGCCGGGTCATGTGCTTGGTTTCCACGCCATCAATCAAAATCGCTCCGCTGTTCACCTCATAGAACCGCATCAGCAAATTGATAAGCGTTGTCTTTCCGCAGCCAGTCGGCCCAACAATGGCAATCCGCTGTCCCGATTTCGCCTGTAAGTTCAAGTGTTCAATCAGTGGCTTTTCCGGTGCATAGGAGAAATCCACATCCTGAATCGTCACATTTCCGTCAACCGTTTTCCTATCCACTGCATCCGGAGCATCCGGCGTTTCTTCTGGTTCATCCAGCAGGTTAAACAGCCGATTTGCACAGGCAACCGCATTTTGTAATTCGGTCAGCACACCAGTAATTTCATTAAACGGCTTGGTATACTGGTTGGTGTAATTCAAGAAGCAAGACAGTCCGCCAATCGTAATTCTTCCGCTCAGAACAGAAAGTGCCCCAATCAATCCAACCGCTGCATAGACAACCGCATAAATAAACCGTGTTCCCGGATTAATCAGAGAGGAAAAGAACGATGCACGGAGCGAAGTTTCCTGCAACTTTTTGTTATTTTCCTGAAACTGCTCCATGGTTGCCTCTTCATGGTGAAATGCCTGAATCACTTTCTGGTTACCAATGGCTTCATTCACCATTGCGGTTTGTTCGGCACGAGCTTCCGACTGTGCCCGGAACATCTTATAAATATGCCCCGAAAGGCTCTTTGCAAACAAGATCGAAAGCGGTGTCATCAAGATAACCACCAGACTGATTTTCCAGTCCAGTACCAGCATGAACAGCAGTGTTCCAATCAGCGTGAACACCCCTGTAAACAGCTGTGTAAAGCCCATCAGCAACCCATCTGCAAACTGGTCAACGTCTGTAATGACACGGCTGACCGTTTCGCCGGTTGGGTGTCGGTCAAGATAAGAGAGCGGCAGCTTCTGAATCTTCTCAAAGGCAGCCGTCCGGAAATCCCGTACTACCTGATAGGTAATTTTATTGTGCATGGTCTGCATGACCCATTGAAACAGGGCAGTTAAAACAGCTAAAATTGCAATCTTCCATAAAATTGGTGTGATAATCGCAAAGGAAACTTTCCCAGCCTCCACCATTGCATCAATCGCATTGCCGACCAAAATCGGAATATACAGCGTAAAGGCAACCGTAAAGGCAGCCAACACCATCGAGGCAATCATCCAGCCCCGATACGGGCGAATCATCTGCCAAATTCGTTTCCAGTTCTGAAGTTCTTTAGCGGTTTTCTTCGGCATTTGTCTGCACCTCCTCTTTCGGGAACTGAGAATAATAGATTTCCTGATAAACCGGACAGGTTTCCAGCAAGTCCGCATGTGTTCCGTTTCCGACCAGTTTTCCGCCATCCAGAACCAGAATCCGGTCAGCCTGTAACAGCGAGGCTGTCCGTTGCGATACTAAGAATATCGTCGGGCGGTTCGGCATCTGCTGCAAAGACTGCCGCAAGGCAGCATCTGTTGCATAGTCCAAAGCGGATGCACTGTCATCCAAAATCAGAATTCGAGGCTGCCGCACCAATGCACGGGCAATGGTCAACCGCTGCCGCTGTCCGCCGGACAAATTGCTTGCATTTTCGGTAATACGTTCGTCCAGTTTTCCGGCTTTTTTCTCAACAATTTCTCTTGCCTGTGCGATTTCCAGAGCCTGATACAATTCCGCATCGGTGGCATCTTCCTTGCCCCACTGCAAATTCTCCCGAATCGTACCTTGGAACAACACTGCTTTCTGCGGCACGATTCCGATTTGTGCCCGCAGCGAAGCATCTGTACACTGCTTGACATCCATACCATCCATGGAAACCGTTCCGGCAGTTGCCGGATAAAAGTTCGGAATCAGGTTCACAAGCGTTGTTTTTCCAGAGCCTGTTCCGCCGATGATTCCAATGGTTTCCCCAGCCTTTGCCGTAAAGCTGATATCTTCCAGAGCATCTGCACTTGCCTGCGGATAGCGGCAGGAAACATGGTCAAACCGAATCTCTGCACCAGCTGTCGCAGCAACTTTGCAATCCTGCTTGCCAGTGTTGTCCGGTTCTTCTCCAAATTCCAGCATATCTTGAATCCGGTTGCCGCTGGCAATGGATTTTGTCAGGGTAATAATCAGGTTCGCCAACTTAATCAGCTCTACCAGAATCTGTGACATATAGTTATATAGGGCGATGATTGCACCCTGCGTCAAAACGCCAACATTGACCTGTAATGCACCGATCCAAATCAGAAAAACAATTGCCAAGTTCAGCAGAATATAGGTTGCTGGATTCATCAGGGCAGAAATCCGCCCCACTCGCTTTTGCAGGGCAGAAAGTTCGACACTCTCCTGCGTGAAAGCATCCATTTCTTCCTGTTCTTTCCGGAATGCACGCAGCACCCGAACACCCAACAAATTTTCACGGGTACGTCCTAAAATGCCATCCAATTTCTTCTGGACATTCTGATACAGCGGAATGCTGCCGAACATAATCGCAAATACCACAATCGCCAGCAACGGAATGACAGCTGCAAAAATCAGGGCACATTTGACATCTACAGTAAATGCCATAATCATTGCCCCAATGACGACAAACGGCGACCGCATAACCAGACGCAATGCCATATTGACACCACTTTGCACCTGATTGACATCGCTGGTAATACGGGTAATCATGGTGTTTGTCCCCATCTGGTCGAGTTCTGCATACGACCGCTTTTGAATATGCTGCATCATGGCATAGCGAATATTTGCCCCGAAGCCAGCAGAAGCTTTCGCTGCAAAATACTGGGCTGTAGTGGCACTTGCCAGCCCGACCGCTCCCAAGGTAATCATCAGCAAAACCGAACGAACAATGATCCCTTTATCCGCTCCCCCGATGCCACTGTCAATCATGTGAGCAACCACCAGCGGTACCAGCAACTCAAAGACGACCTCCAGCAGCTTAAACAGCGGTGCACAAATCGACTCTTTGCGGTACGGCTTCAAAAATCGCAGTAATTTCCACACAAAAATACAATCCTCCTCTTGATTTTTTCTGTATTTTATTATATCATAGAAAGCAGGATTCCAAAAATATATATTTCATATGGAATCCATACTTTTTCGCTATAGGAGGAAATCATGGACTTCCACCAGTTACAATATTTTGTGGCGATTGCCGAGAGCGGCAGCATTACGGCTGCGGCAAAGAAACTTTTTCTCTCTCAGCCGCCGTTAAGCATGCAGATGAAACGACTGGAAAAAGAATTGGGCTGTGTATTATTCTTGCGAGGTGCAAGAGAGGTCCAGCTGACAGAAGCCGGAAAACTGCTCTATACCCGTGCAAAATCCATGCTGGAGCTGCGGCGAATCACAGAAGAAGAATTGGCTGTCTGCTCCGAACAGACCAGCGGAACGATTCGGCTGGGCGTTATTTCATCGGTTGGCTGTTCCCTGCTGCCGCAGTGGCTGAAATGGTTTCATGCACAGTATCCGCAAATTCGGTTTTCACTCTATGAATCTGACACTTATCAGATTCTAGAAAAACTGCACCAAGACCGGGTAGAACTAGCGTTGGTGCGTTCGCCATTCTCTGCAGAGGGCATTCAGAAAGTTCCCCTACAGACAGAATCGCTCATTGCAGTGGGGCATCATTCGTTCTTTTCCGAGGCAGACACCATTTCCCTGCAAGAACTGGCAGAACGTCCACTGATTATCTATCGCCGCTGGGAACACATCTTAAACCAGACATTCCGCACATTGGAACTACCTGTTTCTTATTTCTGCGTGAATGAAGATGCCCGAACAACTGTCTACTGGGCAGATGCAGGGTTAGGGGTTGGAATCATTCCGGAGTCTGCCTGCTCCCTGCTGCAAAATCCGGAAACCCGAATCGTTCCCATCTCCGATTCCCTACCGGATACGACAATTTATCTGGTACGGCGAGAACAGGCATACCTTGCCCCCCACACAAAATTCTTCTGGGAAGGCTTACAGGAACGCTGCAAGCATTGACTAACAGAAAAACCCCCATGCATGGCATTTGCTCCACGCATGGGGGTTCGTTGTATCAATCAGAGTGTTTGCAATTTATTCAGAAACGATCAGGCTCTTGCCAGTCATTTCTTCCGGCTGCGGCAAGCCAAGTACTTGCAGCATTGTCGGAGCGATGTCCGCCAGAACGCCGCCGTCACGCAGCTTGCAGTCTTCGCCAACCACGATAAACGGTACTGGGTTGGTGGTATGTGCGGTGAACGGTGTGCCGTCCGGTTCGCACATCTTATCTGCATTACCATGGTCAGCGGTAATCAGAGCAACGCCGCCCTTTGCCAGGATGGCATCTACCATTCTGCCAACGCAGGTATCAACGGCTTCTACAGCCTGCTTTGCAGCATCAAAGATACCCGTATGACCAACCATATCGCAGTTTGCATAGTTCAGGATGATGACATCATACTTTTCTTCTTCGATTACCTTTACAACTGCATCGGTTACTTCGTATGCACTCATTTCCGGCTTGAGGTCGAATGTCGGTACATCCGGGCTTGGAATCAGAATCCGTTCTTCGCCGTCAAATACCTTTTCTTCGCCACCGTTAAAGAAGAAGGTAACGTGTGCATACTTCTGAGTTTCTGCAATTCGCAACTGGGTCTTTCCGCACTTGCTCAGATATTCGCCCAGTGTCATATGCAGCTGTTCCGGCGGATAAGCAATGGTTACATTCGGCATGGTTGCGTCATACTGTGCCATACAAACGAAATGCAGCGGGAAGAAGCCCTTCTTCCGTGCAAAGCCCTTGAATTCTGGGTCAACAAAACTTCTGGTGATCTGTCTTGCACGGTCAGGACGGAAGTTGAAGAAAATCACGCTGTCCTGTTCTTTGATCAAGCCATTCTGATCCAGAACGGTCGGCAGCATAAATTCGTCGGTTACTTCCTTTGCATAGGAATCTTCGATTGCCTGAACCGGTTCGGTTGCAGTTTCGCCCTCGCCGTAAACCATCGCAGCATATGCCTTTTCGACACGGTCCCAAGCATTGTCACGGTCCATTGCATAGTAACGGCCGGAAATGGTTGCAATCTTACCAACGCCAATTTCCTGCATCTTTTCGCAAGTGGTCTTCATGAAGCCAGCTGCGGACGTTGGCGGTTCATCTCTGCCGTCCAGGAATGCATGAACATATACATCTTTCAGACCGTGCCGCTTTGCCATTTCCAGCAGACCGAACAAGTGTTCCATGTGGCTGTGTACGCCGCCCGGAGAGAGCAGACCCATCAGGTGCAGAGCTGTGCCGTTCTTCTTGCAATTTTCCATCGCATCGCACAGAGCCTTGTTTTCAAAGAATACGCCGTCCTGAATGTCCTTTGTAATCTTGACCAGCATCTGATAAACGATTCTACCAGCACCGATGTTGGTGTGACCAACTTCGGAGTTGCCCATCTGTCCATCCGGCAGACCAACGTCCAGACCGCTTGCACCAATCAAGGTGTGCGGACCTTGCAAATACTTGTCGATATTCGGCTTGTTGGCAGCTGCAATGGCGTTGCCAAAGGTATCCTTGTTATAGCCGAAACCATCCATGATAATCAATGCAACTGGTTTTTTACTCATGTTTTTTCTCCTTTTCAAAAACAGGCGGTCATCAAAAACCGCCTGTCTGATTCATGCAATTTTTACTGAAAAGAATTTGCTTACTTAGAAGCTTCTTCCAGCAGAACGCCGAACTTTTCAGCAACCAGAGAAGCACCGCCGATCAAGCCGCCGTCGATGTCTTCCTTAGCCAGCAGTTCTGCACAGTTCTTTTCGTTCATAGAACCACCGTACTGAATGGTCATGCCGTCAGCAACTGCCTGACCGAACAGACCAGCAACGGTCTTCCGGATGAAACCGCAAACTTCTTCCGCCTGTTCTGCGGTTGCAGTCTTACCAGTACCAATTGCCCATACCGGTTCATAAGCGATGATGACATTCTTGATGCACTTTTCGCAAGTGTCATGCAGAGCAACCTTTACCTGCTTTGCAACGACTTCTTCTGTAATGCCCAGTTCCCGTTCTTCGAGGGTTTCACCAACGCACAGAATTACAGTCATGCCAGCCTTCAGAGCAGCAGTGGTTCTCTTGCGAACGGTTTCATCGGTTTCACCGAAGTACTGTCTTCTTTCGGAGTGACCAACGATAACATACTTCACGCCCATTTCTGTCAGCATATCTGCAGAAATTTCACCAGTGAATGCACCCTTTTCTTCAAAGTGTACGTTTTCTGCACCAACTTCAATGTTCGTGCCTTCTGTCAGCCGCAGAGCGGTTTCCAGATTGGTGAACGGTACGCAGATAATCACACCGCAGGTCTTGTCTGCTGCGATTGGCTTGAGTGCTTCAATCAGTTCAGCAGCTTCCTTGCGGTTCTTGTTCATTTTCCAGTTGCCGGCAATAATTGCCTTTCTCAGTGCCTTATTCATAATTGAATTTGCTCCTTATTCTTCATAATTTTCGCCGTCTTGTTCCGGCAATTCCCGTACAGATTCATCCGATACCCGATGATTGCAGTTGTTATAGCTGCCGATGACAATGCCCTTGGAGAATGGAACTGCAAGCAGTCCAATCAAAATCCCGCAGGCAACCCCACAGGCAAATGGCAATGCAACCTCTTTTTTCGGGGGATTCGCAATCTGTTCCCATGTTTTTTTCAACATTGGCAGTTCCTTTCTGTTGGAACAGCCGCTCTTCTACCGGAGCAGAAAAGCGGTCTGCTTCCCAGAAAACAAAATCTCTTACTTGTTGGCGATTACAGCAACACCCGGCAGTTCCTTGCCTTCGAGGTATTCCAGAGATGCACCGCCGCCAGTAGAGATGTGGCTCATCTTATCAGCGAAGCCCAGCTGCATAACAGCTGCTGCGGAGTCACCGCCGCCGATGATGGTCGTTGCATCGGTATCAGCCAGAGCCTGTGCAACCGCAATCGTGCCCTTTGCCAGAACCGGATTTTCAAATACACCCATCGGGCCATTCCAAACAACGGTCTTTGCAGACTTAACAGCGTCAGCGAACAGCTTCTGTGTCTTTTCGCCGATATCCAGACCCATTTTGTCAGCCGGCAGATGCTGTGCATCGTAAGTTTCTACTTCGATTGCTGCATCAATCGGGTCTGGGAAAGCCTTAGCGGTTACGGTATCAACCGGCAGAAGCAGCTGCTTGCCGTTTGCCTTTGCCTTTTCGATCATTTCCTTGCAGTAATCCAGCTTGGTATCATCTACCAGAGAAGTACCAACTTCATAGCCTTCTGCCTTCAGGAAGGTGTAAGCCATACCGCCGCCGATAATCAGGGTATCGCACTTTTCGAGCAAGTTTGAAATGACATTCAGCTTGTCAGCAACCTTTGCACCGCCCAGAATTGCAACGAACGGACGAACCGGATCTTCAACTGCATTGCCGAGGAACTGGATTTCCTTCTGCATCAGATAACCAACTGCGGTGGTCTTTACAAACTTGGTAACGCCAGCAGTGGAAGCATGTGCTCTGTGGGCACTACCGAATGCATCCATTACAAATACATCTGCGAGGGAAGCGAGTTCCTTGCTGAATTCTTCGCCGTTCTTGGTTTCTTCTGCACCACGGAATCTGGTGTTTTCCAGAACGATGATTTCGCCGTCCTGCATTGCATCTACAGCAGCCTTTACGCTGTCATCTACAACTTTATCAGACGGTACGAATGTAACCTTTGTCGGAGCAACCAGTTCTGCAAGGCGTTCTGCAGCAGCCTTCAGGGAGAACTTTGCTTCCGGACCATTCTTCGGCTTACCGAGGTGAGAGCAGAGGATTACCTTGCCGCCTTCGGAAACGAGCTTTTTAATAGTCGGGAGAGCAGCCTGAATCCGGTTGTCGTTTGTGATCACGCCATCCTTCATCGGTACGTTAAAGTCTACTCTTACCAGTACCTTTTTGCCCTTTACATCAATATCGTCTACTGTTACTTTGTTCAAACCTGCCATTTTCTGACATCCTTTCATGAATAAATGTAAACCTTTTTGCAGTGCAATCGCACCGTACCCTTTTATTTTACACTATTTTACTGCATTTTGCAAGTACTTCTCCAAACATTTTAAAAAACTTTTCGGAATCTTTCCGCAGGGCTATGCATTCCTGTGCAAAATGCCGGATTTCAAACGAAAAACCGCTGCACCGGTTTCCCAGCACAGCGGTCTGATTTCTTTTATTTGCTTTTTTACAAACAGCAAGCGGTTAAGCCTTTGTCTTTGGAACATAAACCGTATCCGGTTCAAGATCTCCTGTATAATTCGGATCATCTGGATCCTGAATCACAATTTTAACTGGAGCATAATAATACTGCTTTTCATTGTCCCGATTATAAGCTTTCTGTCCAGCTGCTGCCCGTGCATAACCAGCCAAATTATAGCATGCATCGGTAATATCAACGGTTCCATTCAAGTCAACATCTGCCAAATTCTTTTGTACTGCTGTCAGTTCTACATTCTGACCTGCACTCACCTTTGCATAGTAGACCAGAATATCCGAAGTATCGCCTACCTCAGCCATTCCACTCATATCAATATCCCCGAGTGGATAAACCTGCATTTCCGTATAGAGCTTGTCAGCATCTGCCTGATCAACTACTCCATCTTCATTGACATCTGCCAACTTCAACTGTTTCTCTGTCAGCGTGTAGGTGTCATCCAGCACATAACGGGAAACCATCGCCGTATCGTGACCAGTTACAACGCCGTCCATGTCCACATCGCCCAGAACATAGATCTGCTTTTCATTATAGAGCTTGGTTACATCTGTCAAATCGACAACACCGTCTTCATTAACATCAGCCAGTTTCAGCTGTTCCTCTGTCAACGTAATGTAGCCCAAAACATAACGGGAAATCATTGTAGCATCATCATTTGTTACAACGCCGTCCATGTCCACATCGCCGAGAGCGTAAGTTGTTTCTTCTGCACTTACACCCAGTACCGGCAAAGAAGCCAGTGCCAATACAGCTGCCATGCATGCACATAATGTTTTTTTCATAAAGATCCATCCTTTCTTAAGTAAACAATAATATTGTTTTGTTTACAATATTATTGTATCACTTATTTATTTTTTTGTCAAGTTAAAAGCAACAAAAACAGCACTAAAATTCAAGGTGTACTTTTGTGCATTTTTTACAAATCACATGGTAATATCTGCATATACCACCTTGGAAAGTTCACTGTTAATCAAAGAATCTGGATTCTGTCCCGCAGCTGCCTGTGCATAATAAGTAATCAACAATTGCCCATCCGCTTGTTCAATTTTGCCATTTTGATCACAGTCAGCAATTTCGGCAAACGGAACATTATTCGCATACAGAGAATTCTTCAAACGATCCCGATATCTTCCAGTTGTTCCACTCTGTAATGTATAAGTGCGATCCATTGTTAGCATATTATTCAAAGAAATGGTTTCTACTATTGGGTATTCAAACTCTCCTGTACAAGCATTTAGAAAAGAAACAATTCCCAATAACTCTGTTACATCGCTCATGTTAATCGAACCATCCGGAATTACATCACCAATTTTTCTTGTGTAAATATCCTTTTCAACTGTTTTGGTTGTTTCATCCGGCACAACCGGAACATTGCTAATATTACTGCCAAATCTAATATTCTCTGAATTAGAAATATACTGATAAACGCATGCAGAAAAATCATATGTTATTTTTTTATCATTATCCTTTATTTTGAAATAATAAGAAAAACTTATTGGTTCAAAATAATCTTCTCCACTTATCGTAGCAGCTGCCGCAATAGCCATTCCATTTCTTGCATTAGTATTCATACCATTTAATGTTTTAGAATAATAAAAAATATCCATATCGCTTTTTACGCATTCAAGATTTTTTTCATCATACTTTAATGCCATAGAAATAGCAGCCGTTCCAGGATTATAAGTTGTATAAAATGTAACCTTAATCATATCATCTGATTCCGATTCAACCGCTAAGTCATAGGTAAACTTAGAATTTTCATTGTAGTACAACGCATCCGCGGAAAACGGAACCATGCTGGTTGCAAGTGTTGCGACTGCCATAACAACTGCTGTCATCTTTTTAAAGCTTCTCATAATAAGTTCTCCTTCAACTTACCCAACCTACATGCTTATTATATATCAAATGCCTATAAAAGTCAACCTATTTTTCCATTCTTTTTGAAAATAAAAGTAAATCGCTGAAAAAATATCATATCTTTTCCAATTCGACAGAATTCGACAATTTTTCTTTGAAAAATAATCAGAAAAAAAGCACCTCCATTTCGGAAGTGCTTTTTTCTGATAAAATCTCAGTTTATTCTGCATTTTCTGCAGTCGTTTCAGTAACAATCGTTGTTTCAGTAGCATCACTGGTTGCATCAACGGCAGTGGTAACGGCTGCTGTTCCTGCCTCCTGATAGGCAACGATAAATCCGCCGACATTATCGCCGGAAACTGTATAGGTTGCATCCTGCGGAACGGCAATTTGTGTGCTGCCGCTGGTGTTGGCTTGCATATAGAAAACGTTCCATTCTCCACCGTCTGTATCAATTGTCAATGGCTTATCTGCGGAATAGCCCTGAATCTCTTCTAAGTATTCTTCTAAACAAAGCCCATTTTCATACATATAAAGGGCATGCGGAACGCCAACATACCGGAATGTATACGCTCTTGGACTGATGCCGGTTTTATCGGCTTTTCCGTCCGGATACCGCAAAACAAATCCATACTCTGCGGCATGCTCTGCAATCCACGCATAGTCGCCAGTTGCTGCATAATAATTGGAGGTTGTCCCATTCGGATAAACCACCAAATCAAACGACCGTGCTGTATGATAATCAGAATATCCGCCCGGCAGCATCGTCTTTTTGCTTTCATAATAGGCAGCCTGTTCTTCCCGTGTCCGATATCCGCTCACAATCATAATATCATTGTTGTCATAGATATTATAATATGCCTGCATCAGCTGATTAAAATGGTCAATGACATCTGTATCCAGAGAAACTTCCATATCACTGACACCATAACAACTGTTTCTGCCCTCATAGACTGTTTCTAAGCTGACATCATCTGCGGCAAATGTATAAACATGGTCGGCATTGACCAGAATCAAGCTACCCTTATGGACATCTTCCGCCGTCAGTGCCAATGTTCGTTCCAGCGGCTCTGTGGAAATCTGTGTGGTGGTTGCTGCCGCACCGGAGGAACTGTTCCCAGTCGTATCCTTTTTTCCACACTGCTTCACGCCCAGTACCAGCAGACAAATCAAGCCAATCAAAACCAGTGCAACCAGTACAATCCGGTCATAGCGAATTCTCGGTTTTTTGCGTCTGGGTGGACGGTTACCGGATGGCTGCGGATTCGGATGGTCTGCATGTTGTGTTGTATCCCAAGCTGACATATGGTTCTTCCCCTCTTTCTAAAAATCATTCTGCAAACGGAAACGCTGTAAATTCGTCCCATTTTTCTTCTCTCATTTTACCACAAATCAGACGATTTGTAAATATGCCTTTTCGGAAAATGGCACATAGCACAATTTCCAGCTTTTATTTTTGGACAATGCTGACAACAATTGCAACACATTTTTGTCACAATTCTACGGCTTTTGTCGGGAAACTGTCCCGTATTTCCGACGATTTTTCCACCAATTCGACCGGTCATAAAAAATTTACATTTTCAAAGAAACTATTCTTGACTTTCCGCAGAAACTATGATATAATAGAAAAACCGCATGGGTTCAGGTCAATTGAAACACCTTTTTTCGTGTACCTGAAACAGCGAGTTTGAAAAGAAGGCAGGTGCATACACATGTACGCAGTCATTGAAACCGGCGGAAAGCAGTATCAGGTAAAGCAGGGAGACGTTGTTTTTATCGAAAAGCTGAACGCTGAAGAAGAATCTACCGTTACATTTGATAAGGTTGTTGCTGTTAGCAAGGAAGACGGTCTGACCGTTGGTGCTCCTTATGTTGCAGGTGCAACTGTAAGTGCAAAGGTTCTGAAGAACGGTAAGGCAAAGAAGATCACTGTTATGACTTACAAGCCGAAGAAGTCCGAAAAGAAGAAGCAGGGTCACAGACAGCCGTATACCAAGGTACAGATCGAAGCCATCGAGGCGTAAGTCCCCTGTATCATGATTACCGCCACATTTTATCATCGCAATCAGCGGCTGACGGGTGTTTCCGTTTCGGGACATGCCGGATATGCCGATGCCGGACAGGATGTCATCTGTGCAAGCGTTTCCGCTTCCGTACAGCTGACCGCAAATCTGCTGACAGAAATCTATCAGCTGCCGGCTGAAATTGCTGTGGAGGAAAACTGCATTTCTATTTCTGTGGATGCGATCCAAGACGTAAATGCAGAACGGCTTTTGCAGGGCTTGCTCCTGCAAATGCAGCTCTTAACCGAAGAAGCCCCGGGTTGTATTCAAATCCGGAATGCTTCCGCTTCCTGATTCGTTCAGGGGCAATTACCATAAAACACACGGAGGTGTAAATAACCATGTTGAAGATTAGTATGCAATTCTTTGCACATAAAAAAGGTTCTGGTTCTACCAAGAACGGCCGTGATTCTGAATCCAAGCGGCTGGGTGTAAAGCGGGCAGATGGTCAGTTCGTTAAGGCTGGCAACATTCTGGTTCGCCAGAGAGGCACACACATTCATCCGGGTAACGGCGTTCAGATCGGTTCTGATGATACTTTGTTTGCAACTGTAAACGGTATTGTAAAGTTCGAGCGTTGGGGACGTGACCGGAAGAAGGTCAGCGTTTACACAGCTGAATAAGCGTTTCTATTGAATAACAGCAAGGATTCTCCCACTGCTACAGGTGGTGAGCGGAATTGCAAGTCAAAACGTCAGCGGCGGGCGGAGAGAAATCGGTATCCCCCACTGACATGAGGTAAACCACAGTCAGCGTTTTGCTGACATGTCAGACTCTGTGAAATTACCGACTGTGGATTGAAACAAAGCATCTGACAGAAATCCCGAGCTTTTCCGCTTGGGATTTTCTTTTCATCCCCCATCCATCCGTATTTGACAGAGAGTATGAGGTTGCTATGTTTGTTGATAAGGTTAAAATTTATATCAAAGCTGGAGACGGCGGTGACGGTGCAGTTTCGTTTCATCGGGAAAAATATGTTGCTGCCGGCGGCCCAGACGGCGGAAATGGCGGCAAAGGCGGCAATATCGTCTTTCAGGTAGACACCAACTTGTCTACGCTGCTCGATTTCCGTTACCACAAAAAATATGTCGCAAAGCGGGGCGAAAATGGCGGTGCAAAACGCTGCACCGGAAAAAGTGCTCCCGACCTTGTGATTAAAGTTCCACGGGGAACGATTGTCCGGAATGCCAAAAACGGCAGAATTATGGCGGATCTCTCGACCGATGAACCGCAGATTCTCGCAAAGGGCGGAAACGGTGGCAGAGGCAACTGCAACTTCGCAACCTCTACCCGTCAGATTCCCCGTTTCGCAAAGCCTGGCTTCCCGGGTGAAGAATTCGAGGTCATCCTCGAACTGAAATTGCTCGCTGATGTCGGTCTGGTCGGTTATCCGAATGTCGGAAAATCCACCCTCATTTCCGTTGTCAGTGCAGCAAAACCAAAAATTGCAAATTACCACTTCACTACCCTGACTCCTGTTCTGGGTGTGGTGCAGTGCAACGCAGAATCTTCTTTCGTCATGGCAGATATTCCGGGACTGATTGAAGGGGCAAGCGATGGCGTTGGCTTAGGTCACGCATTTCTCCGCCACGTAGAACGCTGCCGGCTGATTCTGCACGTTGTAGATGTTTCCGGTTCGGAAGGCAGAGATCCGATTGCGGACTACGAAACCATTCAACAGGAACTGGAACGCTTTAACGCAGACCTTGCTGCCCGTCCGCAGATGGTTGCAGCAAATAAATGCGATATGGCAACGGAAGAACAGATTGCCGCATTCCGCAACTATATCGAACAGGAAAAAGGACTTCCCTTCTTCTGTATCTCAGCAGCCACCACGCAGGGAACGAAAGAACTCGTTCAGGCAATCGGTGCAAAGCTGACCGAACTGCCGCCGATTCTGCAATATGAGCCAGAACCGCTCACCGCTGAAGAACTGGCAGAAACTACTGAAAAGGGAACATTTGAAATTGAAGTCGAAGACGGCGTTTATTATATTGATGCAAAATTCCTCGAACCAATCCTGCGAACCGTCAATCTGGACGACTATTCCTCGCTGCAATACTTCCAGAAGGTGCTCCGCAGCAGCGGTATCATCGACAAGCTGGAAGAAATGGGCATTCAGGAAGGCGATACCGTCAACCTCTATGGATTTGAATTCGACTTTGTATCATAACACCGAAAGGATCTCCCTATGACACAAACTCCGCTCAGCCCGCACGATGCCAAACAATACAGCCCCCTATCCCTCGCCTTTTTGGGCGACAGCGTTTTTGATACGCTGATTCGGGAACAGCTGCTTCGCACTGCCAATCAGCCGCCAGCTGCCCTGCATCAAAAAAAAGTGGCACTGGTCTGTGCAGGCTTTCAGGCAACTGTCATGCGGGAACTGCTCCCCACCCTCACCGAGGAGGAACAGGCAGTCTTTCTACGGGGCAGAAACGCCGCTCCCAAGCATGCCCATCAGGCAGAATATCGCTATGCGACCGGGCTGGAAGCGTTGTTTGGATATCTCTATCTGACCGGTGCAGCCGACCGCATGCAAGCATTGATGCAGCAGATTCGGCAAACTGCCGCATTTCAAGCCGTTTTGACGGCAGATGCAGCAGAAAATCAATCGAAAGGATGAACACCCATGTCCGGACATTCTAAATGGAATAATATCAAACGGAAAAAAGAAGCGACTGATGCCGCAAAAGCAAAGATTTTCACAAAAATCGGAAGAGAAATCACCGTCTGCGTCAAAGAGGGCGGTGCTGACCCGAGCAGCAATGCAAAGCTGCGGGACTTGATTGCAAAAGCAAAGTCCAACAATGTACCAAACGATAACATCGACCGTGTCATTAAGAAGGCTGCCGGCGGCGGCGATAAGAACAACTATGAATCCATCGTCTATGAAGGCTATGGCCCGAACGGCGTTGCTGTCATCGTAGAATGCCTGACCGACAATAAAAACCGGACGGCTGGCGACATTCGCCACTACTTCGACAAATTCGGCGGTAACCTCGGTACAAGCGGCTGTGTTTCGTTTCTGTTCACCGAAAAGGGCATGGTCGTTCTCGAAAACACCGGTCTGGATGAAGATACTGTTATGGAAGACTGCTTCGCATTCGATGCAGACGACCTCTCTGTGGAAGACGATGTGGTAGAAATCAGCTGTGACCCGTCTGTTCTGCCAGCCCTGCGGGACGGCATGACCGAAAAGGGTTATCATGTGCTCTCCGCAGAAGTAGAACAGATTCCAGCAACCTACACCACCCTGACCGATGAAGACCAGATTAAAAAGATGAACCTGCTGCTCGAACACCTCGAAGAAAACGACGATGTTCAGAATGTTTACCACAACTGGAGCATGCCGGAAGACATCGACGAATAATCCGTATTCACCATCCCAAACCCCTTGTTCAGAATGGAAGCGTATTCGCACGTTCTACGAATACGCTTCCATTTTATGCAAAAGAAAGGAAGCAACATGCAATTTCAAAATACAACGCTCTCCGCAGAAATGTTACAGGCGATTGCCACCCAGAATTTTACCGAAATGACCGAAATTCAGGCGAAAACCATTCCCCTGCTGCTCGAAGGCAAAGACGTCATCGGAAAATCCAACACGGGTACGGGCAAAACTGCCGCATTCAGCATTCCCATTATTGAACAAATTCCAAAGGATGCAGAACCCTTTGTTTACGCTCTGATTCTCTGCCCGACCAGAGAACTTGCCATGCAGGCTTGCGAGGAAATCGGCAAGTTTGCAAAATTCAAACGGTGGGTAAAACCCGTTGCCGTGTATGGCGGTGCTAGCATGGAACGGCAGATTCACGCTCTGAAAAACGGTGCAAACATTGTTGTTGGCACACCGGGCAGAGTTTTAGACCATCTCCGCCGCCGTACCCTCAAACTCGAACATCTGCGAACGATTGTATTAGATGAAGCAGACGAAATGCTGAACATGGGATTTCGGGAAGATATCGAATCCGTTCTGGCTCAGACACCGGAAGACCGCCAGACAGTCTTGTTCTCTGCAACGATGCCGCCGGCGATTCTTGCCATCACCAAGCAGTATCAGAAAGACCCTCAGATGGTACAGATTCAAAGCCCACACCGTACCGTTGATGCCATTGCACAATATGCCATCAATGTTCCGATGGGCAGAAAGACCGATGCCCTGCACCTGCTGCTCGCATCGAAAAAGCCGGTTTCCTCTATGGTATTCTGCAACACCAAGAAAATGGTGGATGAACTGACCGAAGCCCTGCAAAATCGTGGATTTGCAGCCGTTGGTCTGCATGGGGATATGAAGCAGATGCAGCGGACACAGGTCATGAACAGCTTCAAAAACGGCAGATGCAACATTCTGATTGCAACGGACGTTGCTGCAAGAGGCATTGATGTCAAGGGCGTTGATGCCGTATTCAACTATGATTTGCCGCAAGACCATGAATATTATATTCACCGTATCGGCAGAACCGGACGTGCCGGAAAAGAAGGCACTGCCTACAACATCATCAGCGGCAGAAAACAGGAACAGGAACTGCGTGCTATTTCCCAGTACACCAGAGCCAACATCGAAGAACTGAACCTGCCGACTTCCGCAGAGATGAAACAGGAAGCGTTAGACCAGTTGCAGCAGCGGTTACAGGAACAGTGCAGCAGTGCTGCTCCATCGGAAGAAGCTGTTCAGCTGGCAGAACAGCTGATTGCTGCCGGAACACCAGCGGAAACCCTGCTGGCACTGCTGTTGCAGGAAGAAATTACAGCTGCAACCAAAAACTTGCCGGCATTCGACATCCCGAAACCGATTCGCAAGGGCAAGCGGAGCGGTGCAGCAACTGTTAAGCTGCACATCAATGTTGGACGCAAGGAACGCATGGCTCCAAACTTTATCTTGGGAGCACTGGTGGAAGCAACGGAACTTTCCGGTTCAGAATTCGGAAAGATTGACATCTACGACAAATTTACCACCGTTGAAGTACCGGCTGCGGAAGCATCTAACATTGTTGCTTCGATGCAGTCCACGAAAATCAACGGGCATGCTGTAAAGGTGAAACTCTTTGAAGAACGCAGCAACTACCGTTCCGGCGGCGGACGCTCCGGAAATGGTCGCTCTGACCGCTTCCGCCGTGACCACGCTTACAGCAGCAAAAACAATTCCGGCAGCTATAACCGCAAAAAACGGCGTGGTTAATCCCACGCCCCGCACAAACGGAGGAATTTTATGAAATCAGAAAAGAACCGTTCCAATCTGATGCGGGTGCTCCTGTTGATTCTGGCGGCTGTCATTACAGTCGGAGCAATCTGCCTACCCTTTGTCGGAAGTTTTCTATAAATAAAAAGACAAGCACCGTTTCGCAAACCTAACATTTGGCGAAACGGTGCTTTCTACTTCCAATCAAATATCTGCATCAACGAAAAAAGCGAGGAAATCGAAATGATTCCCCCGCTTTCCTGTTGTGGTGAGATATGAGGGATTTGAACCCTCGACCCTACGCTTAAAAGGCGTATGCTCTGCCAACTGAGCTAATATCTCATCAGTCAACTATTACATTATAGCACACCTTTTTGCATTTGTCAAGTGTTTTTTTCAATTTTTTTCAGATTTTTTTGCACGGCTTATCAGTTTTTCTTATGGTACTATATTTATTTCTTATTGAAACGAAAAAGCAACCAATTTACCGTTGACACTCGTACCCATTTTTTGTATAATGAATAATATCCGGTGAAAAAGGAGGTTATATCATGAAAGATTCCGGTATTATGCGTCGGGTTGACAGCCTCGGTCGCTTCGTTCTGCCAAAGGAACTAAGACGGCAGCTTCAAATCGACTGCAACGATTATTTGCAGATTTACACAGAGGGTACGAAAATCATCATCCAGAAAGCTCAGAGTTCTTGTGCCCTGTGCAATAAAACGGAAGATTTGATCGATTTTAACGATAAAAAGGTCTGCCGTTCTTGTGTAAAACTGATCAAGGATTATCTCTAAGAACCAAATAGAAAAAGTTGCCTGCTGCACAAGGCAACTTTTTTCGATTTTTTCAAAATTTTTTTGAAAAACCCCTTGACAAATGCAAAAAGGTGTGCTATAATAAATAATGTTGTAAGACAGATGTGCCTATAGCTCAGCTGGATAGAGTGACTGGCTACGAACCAGTAGGTCGGGGGTTCGAATCCCTCTAGGCACGCCACAATCCGTAGAACCGCTTGATTTCCCAAGCGGTTCTTTTTTTCCGGATTTCCCCGCTCAAAAAAATTTGAAAAAAATCGAAAAAAACACTTGACAAATCCGAGAAAGTATGCTATACTATAAAAGTCGTAAGCCGATGTGTCGGAATGGCAGACGAGGCAGACTCAAAATCTGTTGTAGGCAACTACGTGTGGGTTCAAGTCCCACCATCGGCACCAAAACGCTTTTGCAAATTGCAAAGGCGTTTTTTTTTACCAATTTCACTGAAATGCGTGACAAGCATTCCGAAATGTGTTATAATAGATTCCAAGCCCATTCCGGACAATCCGGAATTTCTATCTTTTCAGAAAGGAGCGACCCCACCCTTGACACTGACCCTCCAAAATCCAGCATGGCAGTCCCTGTTCAGCGTGCCGACTGCGGTTGTAGACCAATATCTCAAACTTGCAACCCCCTCTCAGCTAAAAGTCCTACTCTACCTGCTGCGGCATCAGCCGGAAACGATTGACACCGTACAGGTTGGAAAGCAAATCGGATGCCTGCCGGAACAAGTCGAAGAAGCTCTCTTATTCTGGGAACAAACCGACCTCTTCACACCACCAGAACCACCTGCTCCAGAAAAGCCGCAGGAAGTTGCGGCTCTTATTCGCACCAGTTCGGAATTGTCCATCCTGCCAACTGCCATTGCAGATGCTGTTCAGAGTTCCGAAAGCTTACAGACGCTGTTCCGCATGGTGCAGCAATTATATGGCAGACCGCTGAATTTCATGGAAGAACAGTCCCTCGTCTGGCTGCACGATTACTTGAACTTTTCCAGCGACATCATTCTCATGGTGGTTTCCTACTGCCATTCCATTCAAAAATGCAATGTGCGTTACATCGAACAAATTCTAATTCGCTGGTGGAATCAGGGCATTACTACCCTACAACAGGCTCAAGAAGAAATCAAAGACATGGAACAACGGCACAGCTATTTAGCACAAATCATGCGGCTACTCGAAATGCGACGAAATCCAACGCCAAAACAGATGGAATTCATTGATGACTGGAAACAAAAAGCCATTCCGATGGATTTAATCCGGTACGCCTACGAAAAAACCGTTGAAAAAACAGACCGGCTCTCATTTCCCTATATGCAGAGCATTCTAAACGACTGGATGAAAGCCGGCTATAAAACTCGTGCCGAGGTCGATTTAAACGACAAACCACCGGAATCTCCTCGCATCCGGAAGAAGAAACAGCCGGAAATTCCCGTCAGTGAAAATGCAGAGGCATACGCTTCTTTGATTTATAATCTAGATGAACCAATCGGAGGCAACGTATGAACGAACGGTATTTACAACAGGCACTCTCTGCCATCTCTGTCCGCAGAAACAATGCTCAAACCATACAGCAACAGCACCTTGCAGAAATCGCACAAACCGTTCCGGAAATCATGGAAATCAACCAGCAGCTGTTTCACACCAGTCAAGACTTAATCCAGATTATCCGTTCCGGCGAAAATGTTGCAGAACGAACCCAACGCCTTGCCCAGCAGAATCAGCAGGGACAAGCCATGATTCGGAAACTGCTCGTACAGCACGGGTATCCGCAGAATTACTTAGATATTGTCTACCAGTGCCCCGACTGCAATGATACTGGCTATGCAAATGGAACATTTTGCCACTGCCTATTAAAACTTGCCGGAAAACTTGCCACAAAAGAACTGAACAAGTCAGCTCAAGTGCAACTCTGTCGGTTTGATACGTTCTCACTGGACTATTACCGAGGAAAAACAACAGAACACGGTTCAGACTGCTACACGGCTATGCAGAAGATTCTCGCTTACTGCCAAAATTATGCCCAGTATTTCCATAAAAGTTCCCCTAGCATTTTGATGTTCGGGAAAACCGGACTCGGAAAGACGCATCTTTCCCTTTCGATTGCCTCCGTGGCACTGGAACGGGGTTATAGTGTTCTCTATGATTCTGTCATCAACTTTCTCCGCAAGATTGAACGGGAACACTTTGGAAAAGAACATCCGGAAACTGACACCATGGAACTGCTGCTGACCTGCGACCTGCTGATTTTGGACGACTTGGGAACAGAGTTTGACTCATCTTTCTACCAGTCCACGATTTATAATCTGATTAACACTCGACTGAACCGCTCTCTTCCGACGATTATCAGCACCAATCTGGATTTTAACGGCATCTCCAACCGCTATGAAGAACGGATTACGTCCCGCATTTATGCGAACTATTCGATTTTACGCTTTGTCGGGCAGGATGTTCGGATTATGAAAGCCCAGCAGGCATTCCGAAAAGAAAAAGAACGGGGAAACCGTCCTTAATTACAAGCAAATTGGAAAGAAAGAGGCGTGTTCTATGTTAAAACGCATTGTCACCATTCAAGATATTTCATGTTTCGGGAAATGCTCCCTGACGGTTGCCCACCCGATTCTATGTGCGATGGGGCTGGAAACGGCTGTCATTCCGACTGCGGTTCTCTCCACGCACACCTATCAATTCAAAGACTACACCTTTCGAGATTTAACCAGTGATATTCCGGCGATTGCAACGCACTGGAAATCCTTGAACTTACAGTTCGATGGCATTTATACGGGCTACCTAGGCTCACAAGAACAGGTGCAGATTGTTTCTGACTTTTTCAACACATTCCGCAACGAACACACCTCTATCATCGTTGACCCTGTCATGGGCGATGCTGGAAAACTGTATGCAGGCTTTACCGCTGATTTCGTGCAGGAGATGAAAGCCCTCTGCAAGAAGGCAGACATCATTGCACCGAATATGACGGAAGCAGCCCTGCTGTTAGACCGCCCGTATCGGACAGATTATACGGAAGCAGAGATACAGGAACTGCTGAAAAAACTGACTGATTTGGGTGCACCGACTGTGGTTCTGACGGGTGTTCAGTATGCAGACGGCAGACATGGAGCAGTTGCCTATGACAGCCAATCCAACCAGTATCATGCTGCTTTCCGGAAACACATTGGCGGTTATTTTGCACATGGAACGGGCGATATTTTCAGCAGTTTGCTTTCCGGTGCAATTGTCAAGGGAGCATCGCTGGAAAAGGCAGTTTCTCTTGCGGTCAACCTGACGACGGACTGCATCGAAGCAACGCTGCCAGATAAAGATACCTATTGGTATGGGGTTTCGTTTGAAAGCTGTATGGGAAAGATTGCACAGGAGGCAGCTGCATTATAATTGCTGTTCGGCTGCTCTTAGGGAAACCAATTGCGTACGGTTCGGCAGAATGGCGAACAGCAGTTTCCTGCTTTTAGATTTTAATATGTTCTAATCAATCCCTTTGTTAAGGAGGGCAGCTTGCCCTCCATTTTTAAAGGATGCCTTGCCCTTTTGTCCCTTCGGGACATTTCCCCACACTGTGGGGAATCATCCACCTCGCCGAGCTGAGCCAGCCCGACCGCAGTTTGCCTACGGCAATAAAATAAAAACCGCTTCTTTGCTTGAAGCGGTTTTTTTGTATCAAAATTTCTATCGTTTTACGTCACCGATGGCGGTTACAACCTGATACCCAGCCGATGCAACTCGCTGTTCCAGACAGTGCCGACACTGTGCGGACTCCTCTCCGGTACAGATTTTATCATCATACAAAGCATACAGCTTTCTCACCCGAACGGGTGACAAGTTTGGCATGACGACATTTGCACCTGCCTGTAAGCCCAACTCTCTCCCCTGTGGGTGAATTGTTCCAAGGGCAGTCGTCGCCGGAATCAACGCATACGGAAACAGAATCCGCAGAAGCGACACCAGTCGCAGCGTTAATGCTAATGTTCCGTTGGGATGTCCAGCAAAAGGCGTTTCTTTCTGTGCGATATAAGGGCCGATGCCAATCATATCCGGCTGCAAGTCCTGCAAAAACTGCAAGTCCTCCACCAGATGCGAGAGCGTCTGTCCGGGCGAACCAACCATAAACCCCGAACCGACCTGATACCCGATTTCTTTCAGGTCATATAAGCAGCGTTTCCGGTTCTCTAACGACAGTTCTGCTGGATGTAAATGCCGATAATGTTCTGGATTTGCGGTTTCATGCCGTAGCAGATACCGCCGTGCACCGGCATTATAATATGCCTGATAGCTGCTCTTTTTCTTTTCCCCGATGGAGAGCGTCACAGCACAGTCTGGAAAGCGTTCCCGTATCGCAGAAACCACGCTGCAAACCCAAGCATCTTTAGACGCTGGATCTTCCCCACCCTGTAATACAAACGTCCGAAAGCCGAGCGTATAGCCCTCTTCGCAACAGGCAAGAATTTCTTCTTTGCTCAGCCGATAGCGAACCGCCTTTGTATTTCCGCAGCGAATGCCGCAATAATAACAATTATTCTTGCAGAAATTCGTGTATTCAATCAGCCCTCGCAGGTAAACATCTTTCCCATAGACTTCCTGCCGTAGCTGGTCAGCGGTCTGCCGTAGGATGTCATCCCATTCCGAACAACGCAAAATCTGCAACCAATCAGCTGCATTCAGCATTCCGGCTTTGATTTTCTCTTCCATTCCCATTGGTTTTTCCTGCCCTCCTACACAGAAAAGGGGACTTCGCACATCCACGAAGTCCCCTTTGTTTGTTCGATTGCTAGAAAATCAGCGGTTATTCTGCAACTGGCTCTAAAACAGCATACTTTCCATCTGCACGCTTATAAACCACGTTGGTTTCACCGGTGTTTGCATTCAGGAACATGAAGAACGTATGTCCCAGCAAGTTCATCTGCAAGATTGCCTCTTCTACATCCATCGGATGCATAACGAACTTCTTGTGCCGGATAACCTCATAGTCGGATTCCGGTACAACGTCCTCATATGCCACATCCTTGAATGCGGAGTCCTTCAGTTTCTTTTCCACACGGGTCTTGTTCCGCCGAATCTGCCGAATGATCTTGTCAATGGCAGCATCCAGAGCATCTTCCTTATCCACCGCAGACTGCTCTGCACGGTACTTCATATTATTATAATCGACCGTCAATTCAATTACGATCAGATTCTTGTGTGTTGCCATTGTAATCTTTGCGTCTGCTTCTTCGCCGAAGAACTTATCCAGCTTAGAATTCAGCCGCTTTTCAGCGTACTCTGTAAAGTTTTGTGGAATTTGCATTTTCTTAGCAGTAATCGTCATTTTCATAGTGCGTTCCTCCTCGCATCGTCCTGATCCCTTGCAGCAAGCTCCGCCGAACCATTCCGATCGTATTTCCATCCGGTTTCTGATTCTGAAAATCATCTTCCGAATGTCTGCCTCTATTATAGCATATCCACTGAAAAAATGTCAATAGTTTTTAGCGATTTTATTCAATTTCATCAAAAAAATCAGAATCGAAACGAAATCAAACAAAAAAGAACGAAAACAAATCCATTCACTTATCTTTTCATCTTTTTTTCATGATCTTAACGCAACCATGCTTTTACACTCCCGCACAAAGGAACAGATGTCCGCTGCTGCATGAGGCTTTGCAACCTGTGCAGCGTGTTGGGTCAGCTGTTTCAGACGAACCGAATCAAATAGCAAATCGGCAGCATACATACCCGAGAACCGATATTTTTCGGGCACACAAATTGCATCATACTGCTGAAGAAATTCCACATTCTTTTCTTCCTGCCCTGGAATCGGCTTGCTGACCACAATCGGCAGCGATGCAGAGAGGGCTTCTGAAGTGGTAATTCCGCCGGGCTTAGTAATGATACAGTCAGATGCTGCCATCAGCAGCGGCACTTGATGCGTAAAGCCATAAATATGCACGATATGCGAAAAGCTGCCGGATGCCTGCAATTGCAGCAATTCATCCCGACTCTCGGTATTTCTGCCGCAAACAACAATCGTTTGCAGCGGATGCTTGGCGTGTTCGTCAATCTCCTGCACAGTCTTGACAAGATTTCCATAGCCGACACCGCCGCCCATGACCAACACAGTCGGTAAATTCACAGGCATGCCCAACATGGTTCGCACCTGCGTTTTTTCCGGATGTCTGGCAAATGCAGAGGAAACCGGAATCCCGAAATCTTTCAGCTGCTTCCGCTGAAAACCGTTTTTTTCCGCTGCCGGAATCAAGTCTGCATGCGGTAAAATAAAATAATCATTTTCCGTGCAGTCCCACCAATACGGGTGAAGTCTGTCAGGATGCCGAACGTCGGAATGGCAATCGCCTGATATTGTTTCAAAGTTTGCAGCAGAACGCCTGCAAACGGATGCGTAAAGACAACATGGGTAATTTTCTGGTCAATCAAATATTGCTGCATACTCTGCAAGTTAGAAGTGCTTGCAATCAAGCGTGGCGGAATTTTAAAGGTCGTATCATGTAAAGCGACCCCGTAGCCAATTTTCCATGCCAACCGAAAACGTTTCGTCAGCTGGTCGTATCCATCCGAAATCAATTTTGCAGCCAATGGCGAAAGATACTGAAACAAGTCCATAATATGACAATCGACCCCTTGCCGGTCAAATTCTTCCTTTAAGGCAGCTGCTGCGGAGTTATGTCCATTTCCGGCAGTCACAGACAAAATTAAGATGTTGCAATGTTCATTCATGTGAATTCCCCTGTCTATTTTTCTCCTATTATACCACGATTATCCGGTTAAAATCAAGTAGATTCGGTTATTTGTAGTGAAAATCATATTTTTCTGTGCTTATTCTCTGGTTTTGCGGTTCACATACTTTGGTTTATATTTGGAATAGACAATTCTCTGACTGTGATACAAGCCATAATATCCCGAAAGCATATAGCTGACAGCGATACAAATGAGAAAATACGGCATTGCCTCCATGCCAAACAATTCAAACGCAATCAGCAGCGAAGTCAACGGGCAATTCGTCACGCCACAGAAAACGGCAATCATCCCCAGTGCCGCAAACATGGACGGCGAAAGGTGCAGAATCGAGCCATACAGGCAGCCAAATGTTGCCCCGATAAAGAACGAGGGCACAATTTCACCGCCCTTGAATCCGGCTGCCATTGTCAGAACGGTAAACAACAGCTTCATCAAGAACGCATACCAGACAACTTTTCCGGAAAGTGCCCGAATCAAAATCGGCATTCCTGCTCCTAAGTAATCGGAATTTCCGGGCAATAATCCTAAAATCACCAGAACAACTCCGACCACGGCAATCCGAAGATAGGCATTCGGAATTTTTTTCTTCAATAGGCAGCCTGTTTCATGTAATGAAATACAGAACAAAACGCTCAATCCAGCACAAAGAATGCCCAGCAAGGCAGTGGCTGCCAGCGGAGCAACCGACCACTCTGTGCTAACAATCAGCGGATAGCTTTCAGACTCCACCCGAAAGAATTTTGCAATGGCATCTGCACAGAATGAAGCAGTGACGCAGGGCACAAGGGCTGCATAGTAGATAATGCCCACGCTGCCCACTTCCAACGCAAAAAAGACGGCTGCCAATGGCGTTCCAAAGACGGCGGAAAACGCTGCACTCATTCCGCACATGACCAAAACCCGTCGGTCATCCGGCTGTAACCGCATGACTCTGCCCAGCAGATTTCCCAAACTGCCGCCGATTTGCAAGGCTGCTCCCTCTCGACCAGAAGAACCGCCACACAAATGTGTCAGCATGGTGGAAATAAAAATCAGTGGTGCCATACGAGCCGGAATCTCTTTTTCTGCATGAATCATCGCAAGAACCGTATTTGTTCCGCTGTCCTTTTCAAAGTGACAAGCCCGATACAGTGCAACGATGGCAAGACCGCTCACCGGTAATAGAAGCAACAACCATGGATGCTGTGTCCGCAAGTTCGTGACGGCGGTCATGCCCCATGCAAAAGCAGCTCCCACGCCACCAGCCACAACACCAGCCACCAATGCTAAGAAAATCCAACGAA
>ERZ773150.1043-NODE-1043-length-26168-cov-15.706468_pt1 | contig 26168 bp, 20 predicted proteins | sample MGYA00580845_ERZ773150 | MGnify/ENA primary metagenome ERZ773150 (study PRJEB29015, sample SAMEA2737848) | human gut metagenome | biome: human gut; feature: human-associated habitat; material: faeces | place: China | collected 2012 ...
TAGAGCAACTGACTCTTAATCAGTGGGTCCTGGGTTCGAGTCCCCGATGGTGCACTAAAAATGGCCGGTTGGTCAAGCGGTTAAGACTACGGCCTCTCACGCCGTCAACACGAGTTCGAATCTCGTACCGGTCACTTAAACAGTGTTCCTGTTTGCAAATGGATTCAAGCAAGTTTCAATTTGCTTGAACCTTTTTTGTATAACGGACCATTAGCTCAGTTGGTTAGAGCTCCCGGCTCATAACCGGACGGTCCTGGGTTCGAGTCCCCGATGGTCCACCATGATCCCTCGCAGAAATGCGGGGGATTTTTTTGCGCACTTTTCCGACTGTTTGTTACATATTTCTTGATTTTTAACCGAAAAAGTGTTATAATAATTATAGTTTGGAGTAAATAAATGGGTATAAAAAGACCCGTCGAGTTTTAATAGCTCGGCGGGTTTTGTTGTTATGTTTCTAAACAAATGATAAGCTTTTGTCAATAAAAGCGCTTTTTATTTTCACGCCGTTTGGTGGAGCGGGCTAGGCGTTGCTTCCGCGGCTTTTACGACAGCGTAAAAATTATTACCCCAAAGAATCCAGCTTCTTCTGCAACTCTATCATGTGGTTTCTGCACGCCGTGATCTCGCCCGTGTACTTATTGAACCACTCAACGTCCATCTCATTCGGCTCTTCCTGCAATAGTATCGCCTGCACCAGCGCCGACTGCGAACGCGACCTCTTGCGCTCTATCTCCTCGATGGTCAGCCTGCACCGCTTTATCTCTTTCTTTAGCCTTCTTTTCTCGTTCATAATATCATTCCTCGCGTTGTCTGCATTGTTGGTCGTTCTCCGTGTGAAACCGCGCTCATTCGCCCAGCTTGTCTACCGAATCTATCACCGCGCGCGCTTCCTCGTAACCCTTGTCAAGGTTCTCCGTGATGTGCCGCATCGCCTGCGCACTCTCTTTCAGCTTGCCTTGCATCTGCTGCGGATACTTCACAAAACAGTAGTGCAGCTCGTTTATCACCTTTTGCTCCTCCGTCGCGCCGTCGATCAAAAATATCATGCTCCGCGCCGCGCCCATGTCCGAAACTATCATCGAGTAGTGCAGGTCGAGGTCTTTCTCCGTCTTTAAATATTCGTCGATCTCGTCCGCCGCGTAGTCTAAGTTTTCCTTGAACTGCGCCCTGTACGTTTCCTGCACTTCCTCCGATTTGTCAACGTACAGCCCCGCCATCACAAACAGCCCTATCAGCGCCGCGATGAACATTACTATTGCGCAGATCATCTTGCGCTTCATTATTTTCTCTTGGTTCACTCGCCCGCCTCCTCGCTGTTTGTATTGTCTGAATTGTCAGTATTTGCATTTTCCTTTTCGCGGTTTTCCGCTTCGTAAAGCTTCCGCTTTTCCTCGTCTATCGCTTCCCGAAGAAACTTTTCACGCTCCTCAGCCGCCTCACGTTCGCGCTCTTCGCGGCTCTCGCGCGTTATCCGCCCGATGGTCGCCGCCTCGTATATCGCGACCCCCAGCATCGGTATCACCGCCGCGATCATTATAAGCTTTTTGCCCGAAGCGAACGAGTTTACCCACCGCAGAAAGCGCGATTTGCCCGCGTATTTGCCGATTATTTTGCTCCGCTTTACCGTAACGGGGTCGGCCTCGGCGTTCGCGTCGCCCTTTGTGATGTAGCTGCCGTCCTCCGCCACGCCGATTATGCGGTGCGTGTTCAGCTTACCGTATATTGCCGGGTCTTCCGAATAAAAGGTGATGATATCGCCCTTTTTCAGCTCGTTAAGGTCGCCCGATTTTATTATAATGTAGTCGCCCTCGCTGATCGAGGGGCTCATGCTGCCCGTCATCACTCGCGCGAAACTGCGGCCAAAAAGCTTCGCGGGCACGCCGCACGCACTGCATACCGATATGTACACCGCCAGCCCCGCCGCTATAAGCGCTGCCGCCAGCGCCGCCCAGCCGCCTATCTTGCCGATAAGCTTGCCCGCAGACCTGCGCTCGTGCACGTTTTCAATGTCAAGATTATCAAGTTTGCCGTTCAAAAGAGGGTCGCACCTCCGATTTGTCAATTTATGCTACTTTGCACGCTTGTTCGCCTGCACCTTTTCCTTGATGGATCTCAGCGCGCGGCGCGGTGCGCTTACATAATATTCCTTGTAGAGCGCCGCTATCTGCTGGTCGTGCGCGCGCTGCTCCTCCACGGTGCGCTGTACGGGTATGTACTGCGGGCGCGGCTTGTTTTTGTTCAGCTTTCGGCGCTTGCGCTTGAATTTTCTGAAATCGCGGTCGCGCTTCAGCTTGTACCGCAGCTCGGGCGAATATTTCGCGAAAAGCTCCTCCAGCTCGCGTTCGCGGCGGCGCAGCTCCTCTTTCTCGCGCTTGTCATTTTCAGCCTGCTCGCGCTGCATTATCCAGTCGGGATTGTCCGTGCCGTCGGGTATTTTGCCGAATAGGCGCACCATCGCGGCGCGCGTTCCTCGTCGCAGCATATGCAGCGGGTTTTTCGAGTATTCGCGGTAGATCTCCTCGAAACTCTTGCTCTCTATGCGCGCTCGGTCGGCACGCAGCTTGTCGGCGCGCTCTCTTTCGCGGCGCTCCTGCTCACGCTGCTGCTGCTCCTCGCGAGCCCTCCGCGTGGCTTCCTCGGGGGATATGAACTCCTCGTGCTGCGCGTCGCCCGTATTTTCAGTGTTGTTATCGTCTGTGATCTCAGCATTTTCAACGCTTTCGGCGGCTTCGGGATTTTCAGCTTTGTCAATAACGTCCGAATTTTCCGCTTCCGTATTAGCGCTGAGGTCGATCTTTTCTATCTCGGCATTGTCGGCAACGTCAGCATTATCAGAATTATCCGCAACATCCGCCGCGCCCGCGACTTCGGCATTTTCAGCCAGCTCGCCGCCGACCGCGATCTCCGCCGCCGCCAGATTTCCGCGTATCGCTATCTTGTCCTCGCGTATGCGCTGCTGCTCTGCCTCGAAAAGCTCTTCCTCCAGCTTCCGCTGACGCTCTTCTTCCTCCAGCCGCAGCTGCTCGGCTATGCGCTCGCGTTCCTCCTGCTCGCGGCGTTCGCGCTCCTCGCGTTCCGCCTTTTCGCGGGCGAGCTGTTCGGCGCGCTCTCGCTCAAGCATTTCCTGTATGCGGCGCTCCTCGGCTTCTTTCTCGCGCTGTTGACGTTCGCGCTCCTCCTGCATTTCGCGCTCAATGCGCTCGCGTTCAAGCCGCGCGTTTTCCGCTTCTACACGGCGGCGCTCAGCCTCGGCGCGCGCTTTCTCCTCCGCGATGCGGCGTGCTTCCTCGGCCTTGAAATACTGTATCTCAATGGCAATTATGCTGTCCAGCTCGCGGGCGATCGCCTCGGCTTTTTCGCTCATTCCGCCCGCGCCCTCGGTCTGCACCTCAAGCTCGGTGTAGTAGGGAATGTCGTACTTCTCGGCGGTCTCTTTATCGAATTTTCTCAGGAATTTCGGCGAGAGGGTCTTGCTTTTCTGCGTTTTCAGCTCGGCGGCGCTCTCGGCTTCCGTCTGCGTGTAGGCGCGCATAAGCATGAAATTCAGCGCGGCGAGCCTGTAAACGCCCTCGATGTAGTCCTCCGCGGGCTTTTGCGCCGTGTCGGAAATGTTCAGTTCATAGCCAACTTTATCATAGCTTTCGATATATTGCCAAAGCGCAAGGCAGGCTTTGAGGTCAACGTTTTTCATTATCGCATTCGTTCGCATAACGGGCGGGCGAATACGCACGTTGCCGAGGGTGGTGCAGAGCACCGAGCCTTTGTAGCCCTCGATCGCCTTTTTTATCTTCTCGACGCGATCCCAGACGGTAAATCCGCGCGCGTCGGCGGTGTCTAGGCTGTCGATAGTTTCCACTTTCATAGAGATCTTCATTTGTTTGCCAGCACCGTCGTCAAGCACGCCGTCATAACCAAGGGTGTAGACCTCCTCGTCCTTAGCAATCTGTACCAGCTTCTGGTAACGAATGTTAAGAAAAGCGTACAGACGATCCACAAGGGTGTTGATGAACTTGTTCTCGTAGGTCATCAAACTTTCCTCTTTGTGGATATTCAGTATTTTAGAGGGGGTTATCCTGCCGGTTTTAGGGTCGATCTCCTGAATAAGGTCGGTGTGCTGAGCGAGGTGTTTCACGGACTCGACGGTGATTTTGCGCGAGAGGGCTATGGGCACGACCTCTTCGACGTCCTCGATGGTGCGGCTGGGGTTGCGGATAACGTTGTCGAGGTGCGGCAGGCCGTTTTCGATTGCCTCGACCCAAGAAACGTCGATAGATTTTTCGACGATCTTGCGGTTGAATGCGAAGGAATTTTTACCTGCGCGGAGGAGGGCGTAAATTGCGGCGAACTCGTCGTTCTGAGCGATGGAATCGTAGTATTTGTCGAAGCCCTTTTGCCAAGAGCGAAGCTGGCGTTTGCCCAAAGTAAGCCCTCCTTTCAGAAAATAAGTTTAGTAAAGTAGAACCGCTTTTGTTGACAGGCGCTTTTCAGTTGTTCGGGAGTGAAACAAACAGGGAAGTCGTCGAAGCCGACTTCCCACGCTCCGCGGCTTTTACTATGTTCATTTTTTAATACAACTTCTGCAATCTCTCCAGATATGCTATCGACTCCGTCATCGTGCCCCTGCCAAAAAGCTTCTGTAAGTACACACAAAGCTCCTTTAATTCGTCCCTCAGCATCGCCAGATTCAGCGACTCGAACTTCCTGAATATCTTCGTCGCCATGACGTAATCTATACCGTCCAGCTCGTCGCCGCCGCACGCTACATACACCGGCACAAACAGGTTCATCTGCTTCAAAATACGGTTACCAAACGCAACTCTCAGCTTCTCGATCACCCAAAGGTCGAGCTGCTGCATCTTCTTTAAATTCTCCTGCGAGATGGGGTACTCCTTAAACGCCGCCTCAAACAGCGCGTTCAAATGTTCATATCCCAAATTCATCGGCGGGGTGTCGGGCGCTTCAAACGCAACGCCCTTTGCGTCCAGATTTATCGGCTGGGCACGGTCGTACACCTTGTCCGAGATGGCGTAGGTCGAGTCGTCGTTATTCGCCGTGCCGATGTACCAAATGTTCTGCGGTATGCAAAGCTTGCCCTTGTCCAAATTGATGGGGTCGGTGCTCCACGAATTCGGCACCAGGTCTAGCTTCCACTCGTCCGCGTTCGGCATTTCCAGTATCGAAAGCATTTCCGCGAAGTAGTACTCGATTCGCGCGATGTTCATTTCGTCCAGCAGGATAAGGTTTACATCGTTGTTGAAGCTTGAAGAGTAAATTCTTTTCAGAACTTCCGTTTCGTTGAAGTTTTTCGTAAATTCGTTAAAGTAGCCGAAAAGCTCGGTGCGGTCGCGCCACGAGGGCTGTACCGAAGCGATAGTCGTGTCCTTTTGCAGGAATTTTCCAACCGAGTAGGGAAGCGAAGTTTTACCTGTACCGGAAATACCTTGCAGGATTATGAGCTTTGTGGAAGCCATGCCCGCGAGGAAAAGGCGTATCGTCTTGATGTCGTAATAAAGGTGCATACGCGAGCAGGCGAAATTGCGGTAAGCTTCGCAAATGCCGCTGAGGGTGATCTCGTTGTCGTAAGCGGGCGGGGTGTAGTCGGCGTAAAAGGCGTCTACCTCCATAAGCTTTGAGAAGCGGCGGTCGGCGGTCTGTATAACGCCGTCTGAGGTGACGGCTTCGGCGTTCAGCGGCAGTTCGGTGCGCTCATCGGCGGCGGTAATGCCGTCCTCGCCGAGGGAAAGCGCCTGACCCGCCTTGTTCGGCAGACCCATCTGCGCGACTTTCATAGCCATTATGTCGTCCTTTTCCTTAGCCATTTTCACGACCTTGCGCTGAAGGTCGGCTATCTCCTCTATGAGGTCTTCGTTGCTGACGATAGAGTGGCGAAATCTGAGGTATTTTCTTACAGCCAGCACTATCATGAATATCAGAAGCGCGAATATCGCCGCCACGATGATAATGGCGATAACGGCGAGTACCCAGCTGAGCGCGCCGAATTCCGTCGAGTAAGACTTGAATATATTAACATACTCTTTTACATTAAAAATCTGCTTTATTCCGTGCCACAGCCCCTTGAATATCAAGGCAAAACCGCCGAGCATCTCGGAAATAAAAGCGAAGAACCATTTCAGAAATCCGTTCATAGCACTTGATCTCTCCTGAATATTTTAACATATGTTTAGCAGTTATTCTGCGTTGTTTTCGTCATTTTGGTCATCAGACGAAGCTTTTTCAGCCTCTTTCTTTTTCTGTTCCGCGAGGTATTCTTCTACGGCGCGGCGCTTTATCTCTTCCTCGTCGACTTCGGGAGCTGCGGGGCGCTTTACCTCAACTATCGTGAGGATAAGCTTGTAAAGCTCGAAGAGGAAGAAGAGTGCGATGGGGATAAGAATGCAGACGAAGAAGCCGGTTTTGGTGCGGAGGAAGCTCATTACCTTGCCGAAGCCGCCTATCTTGACGTTGTGCCACTGACCGATGATGTCGCCGCCGTAGACGTTGTAGCTGTCGTCGAGGTCGTTAGCGTCACCGCGGGTAACGAAACTTTTTGTGCCGTTTTCGTCGACTATCTGCTGAATTCTATGGGTATTTTTAACTTTTTTGCCGTCAATTATCGTCCAAAACGTAATTACGTCGCCTTTTTTGAGTGAGTTTATGTCGTCGACCTCTTTAACGATTATCATGTCGTTCTTTTTGAAGGTCGGCTTCATGGAGTCGGACTCTACGGTGAGGGGGATGTAGCCGAGGAGGTTAGCGACGCCGTTGTTGCGGTCGGAGGAAAAGACGAGCAGGGTGACGATAAGTGCGAGGATAAGGATAATCCAAGCGATGATGTTAAAAATTACCTTTAAAGTTTTTTTCATAATTAGTACCTCAGATCTGTAAATTTTATTTTTTGAGTATGTATGTACGCGGTGCAAAAGTGAAGCTATGCACAAAAGTGAAGCGTGAAAATAAGAAGCGCGGGATGCAACGACGCGCTAGCCGTTGCCGAGGGGTCAAGGGGGCGAGAAGCCCCCTGGAGTAGGTAGGTCACAAAGCAATCCCAGCCAGTCCCAGTAATCCTCCCCAACAAAGCAATCCCCAAAATGCGGGGCTGCCGAAAAAACGGAGAACGCTCCAAAGCCGTCCTACTAATCAAATGCGCAGACCCAACCAGCCCCGCATTTTTTATAGCACGTCCTCCTGATGTCAGTAACCCCCGCAAAGAGCGAAGCGATTTTGCGGCGAACAAACATTAAACCCAAACAAGGGCGACAGCCCTTGCCCCCGCACTCAGCATGATTATCCTATCTAAATAACCATCGTTGTACGGTTGCTTGTTGGTTTTGCGCTTTTCATGTGTTCGTTCAAGGGCGTGCGCCCTTGAAGGGGTGTGCCTACGGGCGACCTACTAGGGGCAGCCCTCTCTTGCAGGGCATGCCCCTCTTGAAAATCAGTCCACCGGACTGATTTTCAATTCACCCTATGCGGAGCGCCCTACGGTGGGGGTTTCGCGCTCTGCGGAGCGCGACGATGGGCTCTGCCCCTCGACCCCGCAAGCGGCTGGCGCGCCGCTTGAGCACGCGCTTTTTTTGAATTCACGCTATGCGTTTGAGCGTGCTAAGCTGTTGCACCGCGGCTTTTACGGGGATTTGGCTTTGGCTTTACGTTTACGTGCCCTCCACTATCTTGAAATCCATACCGAGCTTCATCGTGCCGCCTACTATATCATCAAGACAATCAGGGTCGTTGCCCTCCAGCCATATCACTACCGTATACTTATCTTTCGCACCGGGCGCAAACTTCTCCCGCCTGCTCTGCATTACCTTCGTCGAGGACGCGAACTCTTCATCACAATCACTCTCCTTGCCCTCGCCATTCGACTTCGTCTTGCCATACACCGTCTTTTCGCCATTCACATACAGCGCTACGCGTATCGCTTCGTCAACATTATTCGTTACGTTTTCGATAGTCATTTCGCCGTCATACGTCAGCGTGTCTTTGCCGGAATTTATCAGATAAAACGTGTACGCGATATAGCTTTCGCCGTTATGACTGCCGTTCACTTTGTCGATGTTCGCGGGCAAGTCCTCGCCGCTGATGTTCGTCATGTCGTACACGATGTCCGCATTCAGCTTTGAATTTGTCTTGGTATAATCTGGCGTTTCCGAAAGCGTAAGCCCTTGATTAACCATATCGTACTTATTTATCTTGACTGTAAAGCTGCCATACTTGTCATAAAAGTACGAGATAGCGTAAACTATCGCAACTATTGCGACGAGAATTATCGCCAGTATGCCTAAAATTCTCATCAGCACCACATATTTCTTGGCTTCTTTCGCCGTGCGCCGCAGTTTTAAGGTGTCTACCACGTCGCTTTCGTGTACGTTTTGTACGTCCTGAACGCTTTCCGCGTTATTTTCTCTGTGTTTTTTCAAGGCCGTATCTCCCGTTTCGTTAGTTTCTTCTTCTTACATATCGCTCGGCGACGTATTTTCCCGCGCCAGCGCCCGCGTAGTAGTAACAGCCCATATCGTGCAGGGTCTTTAACTGCTCGTCGTCGAATACCCCGCAGGCTATTGGCTCGGCTTCAATGCCGTTCACGAAGTCCAGCAGGGTCTTTACGCAGGTCAGCGCGCGCTCGCCGCCGCTCATGTTTTCCGTCGCCGCGGGGCTGAGCATTACAAAGTTCGCCTCCAACTCGGCTATCTGTGTCAAGCCGCCGCCGTCGAACCCGCACACCATGAAGTGAAAGCCCTTTTTCCTGAGCACGCCGACGTTCACCGCCGCCGCCGTGTCGCCGAGGGCGTTTTGCGGTATCTCGAAGCAGATCTTCGCGGGGTCGGCTTTGAGCGTTTCGCAGAGTTCGCAGATGGTTTTTACGCAGTCCAGCCTGCCGAGCGCCGCCGCGGGTATCGCCAGCGAGCACCACGAAAAGCTGATCTCACGCGCGCGGAATTTCGCCACCGCCTGTGCCAACTGCACCAACGCGAGCTTGAAGAGCGGAAAAGCCTGTCCCGTGCTCTCCGCCACGGGCATAAAATCTTCGGGCGCGAGCACGCCGAGGGTAGGCCCGTTGAGCCGCATTGCCGACTGAAAAAACAGCACGTCGCCGTCCGCGGTACTGCGGATAGGTCGGTAGCTCAGCTCGATGGCGCGCAGACCGTCTACTGTGGAAGTTGCCGCCGCGATGGTCGCCGTGCCCGTGGTATCCTGTGCCATTTTTTCACCCTCTCTCAGCAAGTTTTTCTGTTACAGCAAACCAGTTCTGACGGTATGTGTCATCCCCGTGCCCGCAAAAAAATATTCGTATAATTCCAAAAACGCCGATTTGGGGTCGGCGTTTTCAGTGTTATTTTGTTTGATTTTGGTTATTCGCCAGCCTGAGCGGCAGTTTCATCAAGAGAGAAATCAAAGTTGATATTCCAATCCTGGTCAGCGGTAAGGTCATTACAAGAAGTGCTTTCGCCTTCGAGCCATACTCTTACGATAAAGCTTTCAACGCCGTATACTTCGTCAGTTGCGGCGGGAAGAGTAAATACAGAAGTTCTAGTAGCGGTTTTTCTTGTAGCATCTGCATCATTTGCAGTAACGACGTTAGTATCTCCAAGTGCGTCAACATATGTACCTGTTTTAGAAAGTACTTTGTTTGTATTATATGTAACTTTATCAAGACCGAATATGGTTGTAGTTCCTGCTGTTTCGGAGTTCTTAGTAAGCGCTGTAGCTGAATCCTTAGTCATTGCATTTGAACCCGTAAGGTCGGTCGCTTCACTACCTTTGTTAACAGGTATTACAGCAACACGAACAGCCTTCATAAGTTCTTCGCCATCATCTGTATTACTGTTTCCATCTTCGATGGTAACTGTGCAGTATACTTTACTTTCTGCCTTGTTACTGGATCTGATCCACATGGGAACGTCAACAAAATATCCAGTATTTGTATCTGTTTGCTCTAATTTTTTATCAGTGGTTGCTTTTCCAGGAGTAAGAGTAGCTGAGTCACCCTGTGTAACAGAAGCTATATCTGCGGTAGAAGTAACTTTTGTACCACCGGCATAAATATTGCTTTCGTCTGTGATTTTGTAAACGGTGTTTCCATCAGCAGAAGAAGCGGGTTTGAGTTTGCCAATCGTTTTATAAAAATCGCTTACTGCAATTTTCTTAGTCCATGTTGCGCTGCCCTTTGCAGGAGTTGCAACAGTATCAAGCTCGCCAAGTGAGATTTCAAGCGAGCTGCTGGTAGTTGCGGTCATCTGAAGTCCGTCAACCTGAACATCTCTATTCATCGTAAACCAAGCGTAAGTAGCGGTGGAGAGCATAACTGCTGAGGCTGTGAACATCGCTACGGCGGGTATCAGCTTTTTCTTTGCTGATGAGTTTTGTGCGTTATTTCTTTTCATATGAATACGTTCCCTTCATAAATTATTTTGCGCCGCGCCGCGCGCCCGCGCTTTTTTTAGAGCGCCTCATTGCCGAATGGCGGCTCTTTTCCTTGGTAATATTATACATTATTCGACCTTTTCTGTCAACATTCAAAAACGTTTTCGCTTATTAAGTTTCTGTTTTAACTAATTATCAGCCAGTCTAAACAAAAACCGCTCCGCACGGCGCAGACCCTTGATTTTGCTGGATTTTCTCGCCATCGCGCCGCCGCTTTGCTATTTTTCACTGTAAATACGCAATGCTATTTTACTTATTTACAGATTGTTTACCGGAAAACGCGGGTTTTTCGTGTTTCCCCGCGCTTACTTATGATCTTGCTCAAAAAATAAAGCCCCGCGCCTTACGAAAATTTTCCGAAAGCGCGGGGCTGTTGAGCGTATGCTTATTTAGTTTTTACCTTTTTAGCGCTTGACCACGAGCTGTAATATTTCGTGCCGTTCACCGTTTTGTACGAACGCACCTTGACGTAGTAGGTCTTTTTCGCCGTCAGCCCTGTAAATGTCTTGCTTACAGTGGTGTTTTTCTTGACGTAAACGCTCTTGCCGCCGCTAAAGTCTGACTTCGTGCTGTACTTTATCTGGTAGCCGTCGACGTTTAGGTCTTTCGTCCACTTCACGGCGAAAGCTTTCGTTTTTGCCGTTACGCTCGTTATCACCTGCTTCATGGGCACTATCTTGAACGTTTTCTTGATAACGCCCGTGTACTTGCCCTTGCCCTTGATGGTGACGGTCGCCTTGCCGATGGCCTTGTTGTTGCTGTATTTTACCGTGTAGTCGGTGTTCTTTACAAGCTCTTTGCCGCTCAGCTTCACGGTAACAGCGGGCTTTCTCGAAGTGCCCGTGAACGTAACTTTGCTCGCTACCGTGACCTTCGCGCCCGAGATGTCCTTAGCGCCCAGCGCGGGTATCTCAGCCGTTTGCAGTACCTTGCCGCATACTGTGCATTCCTTGTGCTTGCTGCCCTTTACGCCGATGTCGGGCTGTTTGTCGATCATCCAGCCGCTAGCCTTGTGACCCGTCGCCTTTATCGTCTGCGTTTCAGTGTTTCCGCATACTGTGCAAGACCGCTTCTGCGAGCCGTCTTCCGTGCAGGTAGCCGCCTTTGTTACCGTCCAGCTGCCGTATTTGTGACCCGTCGCCTTAATGACCGTCTGCGCCTTTATCACCGTGCCGCATACCGAGCAGTGGCTTCCCGCCGTCTTGCCATCGGTAGTGCAGGTAGCCGCCACCGCGCTGTCCGCGACTTCGGTATGGCCCTTAGCCTTTATAGTCTTGTTCTCGATGTTTTTGCATACCGAGCAGGTGCGGCTCTGAGTGCCCGCGGCTGTGCAGGTAGGCTCTTTGGTGACCGCCCATTCGCCGTACTTGTGACCCGTCGCCTTAATGACCGTCTGCGCCTTGATGACCTTGCCGCATACCGAGCAGTGGCTTCCCGCCGTCTTGCCGTCGGTAGTGCAGGTAGCCGCCACCGCTTTGTCGGTGACTACGGTGTGTCCCTTAGCTTTTATGACCGTCTGCGCCTTGATGACCTTGTTGCATACCGAGCAGTGGCTTCCCGCCGTCTTGCCGTCGGTAGTGCAGGTAGCCGCCACCGCGCTGTCCGCGACTTCGGTGTGGCCCTTAGCCTTTATAGTCTTGTTCTCGACGTTTTTGCATACCGAGCAGGTGCGGGTCTGAGTGCCCGCGGCGGTACAAGTAGCCGCCTTAGTTTCTTTCCATGCGCTGTATTTATGACCCGTGGCGGCTATGCTCTCGTAGCGCTTTTCGCCGCAGATGGTGCAGGTGCGTGTGCGAACGCCCTTTTCCGTGCAGGTCGGCTGGGTGGTTATCGTGCCTGTGTTGAAGTTGTGCGCGTGGCCGCAGACTATTGTGAAGGTGTGCGCCGCGTCGGGATTATACTTCGGGTAAACTTTCAGCGTTACGCTGCCGTTTTTTGTAAAAGTAAGCCGCGTGTAGTAGCTCTGCGGGTTTGACTGAACGGCTATATCGTCCGAAAGCTCCACGACGTACTTCTTCTTCATGTCCACCGTGTCGCCATTAGCGTCGAAGACCATTATATCCAGCGTGTTGCCGATGGCGTAGCTGCTTTCGGGCCGGCTCCAGAAGTTGCCGCTGTCCGCGTTAGTCCTGTACCATGATTTGAAAGTAGTGTCTACTGTGAAAGTGTTTACATATCCGCAGACTTTGCAGGTCTGGGTAACTGTGCCGTTGGTCTTGGTAGCGTTTTTCGTAACGTAGTCATGGCCGTTGTGGATTATCTTAGTGCTGTGCTTCGATATATCGCCAAGGTCTATGCTGTTGAAAGTAATGTCGCCGTCGTTCCAGATATACCAGCTGAGCTTGCCGTTCGCCGCAATGGGCTGGCAGTCTGAAAGCTCGCCCTCGAAGCTGTAAATGTCGCTCGTTACAGCGCCGTCAGCGCCCAGCTCGGCGTAATTCACCTTGCCCTCGCGCGTCCAAAGAAGCATAAGCTCGTCGTCGTTTATCTTCACCAGCTGCGGGGTAGAGGTTGTTTCCGTGCCCTCAGCGTAATTCGTCACCTGCGTTACCGTCTTAGTGCCGAGGTCTTTCGATACGCGGGCTACGAAAATGTTTCGCGTAGTGTTGTTCGTTATGTCCGCCTGATCTACCGAATTCATCGCGGTGATGTAGTCGCTCGAAGTGACTTCAAAGCCGCCCATCGAGCCGCCCGTGATGTTGTAATTGCTCTGGTGTTCGGGGTAGGTCAGCATATCTACCACGCTGCATTTTGTATAGTAGTCGGGCACAAAAGTGCCTTTCGTGAAGTCGGTATTGTACTTTATCAGCACGGCTGAGCGCGGGCTTGCGTCGCCGTGGTCTGCCGCTACGATAGATGTTCCGTCGGTGCGTATGAACTGGTTGAAAGAGTGGCTGACGTAGCCGTAGCCCGTGTTCATTACATCTGAAAACGAGTCGGTTATCTTCATCGTGTCCATATCGAACTGTATCGTTACGTTCGACTGATGGTTCTTGCCGTCCTTAGATGAAGTGTACATCTCGTGGCAGGTGCGCACGAGCAGATATTTGTCGCTCTGCGTAAAGCGCGCCGTGCCCGCGTTGAAAGGCTTGGTGGTGTTCGCACCGTAAAGCCCCGAGCTGCCCAGTCTGTTCCAGTTTTTATCGTACTTCGTTATGCGGAAAACTTCGGTGCTGTTATTCTCGCTTTTGTTGTTCTGACCCGTGAGGACGTAGTAACTATCGCCCGCCGAGTAAAATCCGCCGAATATCGGCAGATCAAGATCTACGGTAACGGTATTTTGCAGCGTGAAGTCTGACGAATAGTACTCAGCCAGCAGCTTGCCGCTCACCGCGTCGCCCTGAACGCGCAGGTAGCCCTCGCCATCGGCAAAGAGGTATGAGTTTATCACTTTCGACCAGCGGTCATAGGTCTGCGCGCCCGCGTTCGTGCCCTCGTAGCTGGCGCACTGTCCGCGCACCTCGGTAACGTCGGAAGCTGCGGCGGCGCTCAAAAAAGTATCCGCAGGCAGGGTGGGAAGCATGGTGAGCGCCATTGCTCCCGCCACGGCGGAACTAATTATTCTTTTCTTCATATAATATTCACCCCGTACAAAAATCAATAGTGGTTGTATCTTATATATGTAATAATAGCACAAATATAATAGTCTTGTCAATGACAAAAGTACAGTTTTGAACATTTTTTTATAAAAAAACTCCCGCGGCATGGTTTCATACTGCGGGAGTGGGATTTTTGGCAAATGCTTATTCATAATACATTATAACATTTATATACATAAGCTTCAAGAAAAATGTAACCAAAAGTACGAAAATGTAACGAACGTCTGCAAATAATGTAATGAATTGTCTTAAAATGTAACGAAAACATTTTATATAACAAATTAAAATACTTTGGTTGAATTATGTCTAATATTGGTGTAAAATATTATATGGTATATTCAAAATAAATAATTTCTTAGGGGTGTTTTAAATTGAATAGTGAACTCAAGGTGTATATTTTTGACGACAACCGCGCGGCTACCGCAGAGCTGAAAAACTGTATAGAAGGCTTTTTGCAGAAGCACGGCTGCTACGCCTCATTTCGCTGCTTTGAAGAGCCGAAACAGGTGGAGGAGCTGCTGAAAAGCGGGCATATCGGCTGCGATATATTCTTTATGGATATAGAGTTGGGGCTTGACGTGAACGGGATAGAGCTGGCGGATATGGTGAGCCGCATGGAGCCTGAAATAAAGATAGTTTTCGTAACAGGCTACGCCGACCGCTACTCGCAGGCGATATTCATGCAGTCGCCCGCCCTGCGTCCTTTCGGCTACGTTACTAAGCCGATAGACCGCGCCGTGGTAGAGCGCATACTCTCGCTGCTGATAAAGGGCAGCGAAGAGGCTGAGGAAAAGCGCGTAGAGTTCAGCAAAAACCGCCGCGTAGTGAGCATAAATCTGCGCGAGGTGATGTACATAGAAAGCTGGCGGCGCAAGCTGATATTCCATATGCGCGACGGCGCTGAGGAAGAGGTGTACGCCAAGATCTCGGAGATAACCGACCGCCTGCCCGATGGCTTTTCTCAGTGCCACCGCAGCTACATTGTAAATCTGAAATTCGTACACTCGGTAGACGAAAAGAAGGGCAAGGTGAAGATGGTAAACGGCAGAGATCTTTTCTTGGGCAAGACGAAAAAGGACAGCTTTATGGAAGATTTCTTCCGCTACAAAGGGGGTATCTAAATGAGGGAGATGTTATTTTACGCGCTGACATCGGCGCTGACCTGCATACCCTACGCCTACTCGGTGCACTACTCGCTCACGCCGAAGAAAAAGACGCTGAAAAGTCTGCTTTTGTACAGCTTGCTGATATGCGTACTGCTTTGGATAAAGCTTTTTTTCGACGCGCGGTATAAAGCCTCGCTCGCTACCATACTGATAACGAATTTCTCGCTTTTCGCGACTATGAAGATATTTACGAAAGACTCTTGGGCAAGGGTATTCAAATTTTATCTGATATTGACAACGGGCGTGATAATCAGCGAACTTTTCAGCGCGGTAGTGTTTTTCTCGATCGGCATAAGTTTCGAGAACGTCAGCGCCAACCTTCCGAGCCTGCCGGTGCGGTTTTTCTCGACTATCAGCCTTCTGATCTTCTCGTTTATTGGCATATATGTATGGAATAAAATATCAAAGATCGAGATGAATACCAAACTGTGGGAGTTTTTCGCTGTCCTCGCGGTGCAAATGGTCATATGCGGGCTTTTTCTCATCCGCCTGAGCGAGTATGGCAAAACTGTAAAAATGCTGCACGTAGTTATCTACGTCGGCGCTGCGTGGGTGCTGACCGACGGCTTTTTCATCAAGGCTATCTATGACAACCAGCAGAAAGCCGAGCTGAAAATGTCGCTCGACCAAGCGATGCAACTGGAAAAAATGCAGTATGAATACTACGAAAATCTGACAGAATCTGTCTACTCCATGCGTAAATTTCGCCATGATATGAACAATACGCTTCAAACTTTGTCTGTCATGATGAACGACCCCGACTCCCCCGAGTCGCGGGAAAACGGCAGACAGCTTTTCGAGCAAATGCAGGAAAAGTATAAGCAAACGCAGATACCTTATTACAGCAGTAACCCTGTTATAAATGCTGTAATTTTGTCGAAATCACTTGCCGCTGAGGAGAACGGAGTCAAGCTTACAGTATCTGTCAACGGCGAAAACTTAGACGGCATTGAGAATATAGACTTGTGTAGTATATTTTCAAATCTGCTTGACAACGCTCTAGAAGCCGCTAGGAATATTCGCGATGGTGAGATAGAGCTGAGTTCATGGAGCGAGGCGGGGTATTTCTTTATCAAATGCGTGAACAGCTACGCGGGAAAAGCTTCGCTTGTGAAAAAAAACGGCAAAAAGCTTGCTTCCACAAAGGGAAGCGGCCGCGGACTGGGCTTGTCCATAATCGAGAGCGTAGCAGGGAAGTACGATGGGCGCGTTGTTATCGACGCTGAGGAGAAGTTTTCGGTGCTTGTCGGCTTGAAAGTTGGTGACGGCGAATGATGGATATTCTCATCTACATACTGCTTTGCGTTATCACAAGCGTACCGTACGTCTACTCGGTGCGCCGCTCGCTGACGCCGAAGTACAAAAGCGTGCGGGCGACCCTGCTCTACGGGCTGCTGATCTGCGCGCTGATGTGGTTCAAGCTTTGGCTTGATTTCCTGAAAGAGGATTCGCTTTTCACGATACTTTTCACGCAGACTATGCTGTTTTTCCTCATGAAAATTTTCACAAAAGACTCGTGGGTGCGCGTGCTGAAATTTTTTCTGATATTCAGCGGAAGCGCGGTGATAAGCGAGCTTTTTTGCGTGCTGGTGTTTATGGGCATCGGCGCGGACATCAGGTCGTCGAAAGCGGTGATGTATCTGCCGATAGGCCGCTTTTTCGGCACTATCAGCGTGACGATCTTCATGTTCATCGCGGTGTTTATATGGAACAAAATATCGGGGATTGAAATGAATACCAAAACGTGGGAGTTCTTCATGGTGCTTGCGGTGCAGATAGTGCTTGTCTGCGTTTTCCTCGTCGGCGTGACGATCAACCCGAAAAACGTGCAGATACTTCAAGTCGTAATTTGCGTCGGTGCGGCGTGGGTGCTGACCGACGGCTTTTTCATCAAGGCTATCTATGACAACCAACAGAAAGCCGAGCTGAAAATGTCGCTCGACCAAGCGATGCAACTGGAAAAAATGCAGTATGAATACTACGAAAATCTGACAGAATCTGTCTACTCCATGCGTAAATTTCGCCATGATATGAACAATACGCTTCAAACTTTGTCTGTCATGATGAACGACCCCGACTCCCCCGAGTCGCGGGAAAACGGCAGACAGCTTTTCGAGCAAATGCAGGAAAAGTATAAGCAAACGCAGATACCTTATTACAGCAGTAACCCAGTTATAAATGCGGTAATCTTGTCGAAATCGCTTGCCGCTGAGGAGAACGGCGTTAAGCTGACCGTTTCCGTCAACGGCGAAAACTTAGACGACATTGAGAACATAGACTTGTGTAGTATATTTTCAAATCTGCTTGACAACGCTCTCGAAGCCGCGAGGAATATTCGCGATGGTGAGATAGAGCTGAGTTCATGGAGCGAGGCGGGATACTTCTTTATCAAATGTGTGAACAGTTACGCGGGAAAGTCGTCGCTTGTGAAAAAGAACGGTAAAAAGCTTGCTTCCACAAAGGGAAGCGGCCGCGGGCTGGGCTTGTCCATAATCGAGAGCGTGGCAGGGAAGTACGATGGGCGCGTTGTCATCGACGCTGAGGAGAAGTTTTCGGTGATGGTGGGGCTGAAAGTTGCGGAGAAGGTCTGAACGAGTGGACGATTTTTGCGGGCAAAAATGCCTTTTACCTCTTGCAATCCTGCGAAAAATATGCTATAATAAATACGTATAACTACTTGCAAAAACTTCACACAGAAAGGTCGTAACCCAAATGTCAGATAAAAAACAAATGCCGCAGAAGCAGAAAAGCGATAAGCCGCTATTTATGCGCATAATCATGCTCGCGATCGCCGCTGTTATGGTGCTCGGTATCGTGATCGGCGCTATCGCCGGCTCTACCTCCGCTTTCTTCTAATGGTACACATTGGAAACAGCTGGGACGCTCTGCTGGCTGACGAATTTCACGCGGATTATTACTTGAAGCTTCGCGAATTTTTGAAATATGAATATTCGCATTACCCCGTTTACCCCTCGATGTATGATATTTTCAATGCGCTGAAATATACGCCGTATGAAAACGTCAAGGCGGTCATCATCGGGCAAGACCCCTACCACGGTGAGGGTCAGGCGCACGGTCTTTGCTTTTCCGTGAAGCGCGGCGTTGCACCACCGCCTTCGCTGCAAAATATCTTTAAAGAGCTTCAAAGCGACCTCGGCATCGCTCCCCCGCACCATGGCGAGCTTACCGACTGGGCAAAACAGGGCGTGCTTATGCTGAACACCGTGCTCACCGTGCGCGGCGGGCAGGCTAATTCGCACCGCGGCAAGGGATGGGAACAGCTCACCGACGCCGTTATCCGCCTGCTGAACGAGCGCCCGCAGCCTACCGCGTTTATACTCTGGGGCGGCAACGCCAAGGCGAAAGCGCCGCTTATCACAAACCCCGCGCACGCCGTCTTTAAAGCCGCTCACCCCTCGCCACTCTCCGCGTACAACGGATTTTTCGGCTGCCGCCATTTCAGCGCTGTAAATAAGTTTCTTACAGACAACGGCATTGAGCCGATAGATTGGCAGATAAAGGATTGAAATATGTATTAGAAGAGCCTCTCCGTGGTCTTTGCGGAGAGGCTCTTTTGGGTGGAATTATTTAATTAAACGTTTATCACTTTTTACGCTTTACCTGTACAGCTGCAAGAGCGCCGCCTGCTATCAGCAGGGCAAATACGCTGGCTGTACCGCCGGTGGTCGGGTTAGAGTCGCCGGCTTTGGAAGATGAAGAAGCGGTGCTTGAATTTCCGGAAGCCGAACTGCTGGAAGTGCTCGCGCTCGAAGTATCCGTACTTGATGTATCAGAAGCTTCGGAAGAGTCCGCCGCGGAGCTTTCTGTATCGGAAGAGCTGTCTGCTGTGCTGGAGTCCTCAAGCAGTGTCAGAGTGAGCACCTGCGTGTGGGTAGCGGTGTCCGCCGTTATGGTGACAGTAGTCGAGAGCGGCTGATAACCGTCCGCTTCGACCTCTACCGTGTACTCGCCCGCAGAAAGCTCTACGGTATTTGACTCAAGCACTTCACCGTCAAGCTTGATCTCGCAGTCCATAAGCTCGGCGGGGTTGACTAGGAAAGTTACCTCGTACTTAGGCAGGGGCAGAAGCGGCGTACCCTCGGCGTTGAACCTGTAATCGCCGCCGTTTTCTACTATCTCGTTGTAAAAATCTTCGGTAGTCATGTATTCGTAGGTCTTGGTTTCGGCAATGTTCTCAACGCCGCCGCCTCCTGCGGTGATATTTTCAGTTTCGGTGAAGTAATTGTTGCTGAAAACGCTGTTTTTGCCGCCCGCGCCATAAATCGCGCCCAAACGCGTAAAGGGAGCGGAAGCGGTGTACTGCGAAAGATCGATCTCGCCTGCAAAAAAGCTGTTTGTAATAGTTGAATTTTCGGACATAGTGCCTGTCAGACCGCCTGCGTCAGATGTGCCGTTTCCGATAGGAGCAAATTTGCCGATGGAATAGCAGTTGTTCATCTTAGAACCGTTGTAAAGCTCGCCTGCAACGCCGCCAACGTGCGAACCTGCGGACGTTATATCGCCTGTATTTGCGGAATACTGCACGGTACTGTTGGAAACATATGCCGTAACGCCGCCTACATAAACGCTTCCCATATCGCCTGTTATCTCGATATTGCCCTTATTTTCACAATATTCTATAGCGGTATTGTCTAAAGCATAGCCGACCATACCGATCGTTCCGTAAACGTATTTGCCGTTGTTTTTAAAATCAACATCGGAAACGCAGTCAGATATTATAGATCCTATTGAAACGCCTGCGATAGTGCCGAAAAAAACATAATTTCCGCCATTCTGCACATCCACATTGCCGGTAACAGTAAGTCCGGAGACCTCGCCGCCCTCAATATCGCCAAAAAATCCGCAAAGCGCGCCGTTTTCGTAGCATTCGGTAAAATCAATGTTAGAAACAGTGTGACCGTTGCCGAGGAATTTGCCGCTGAAATAAAATTCATCGTCATCTTCAACAGGGTAGCCGATGGGCGTCCATTCCACGCCGCTGAGATCAAGGTCGGCCTCCAGCGAAACAACAACGTTGGTCTTGCCATTATAATCGCCGGTATTCACGTTCTTGGCAAACTGCATAAGGTCATCCACAGAGTCGATAATGATCTCCTCAGGCGCGGCCGCAGCAAAAGCCGCAGGCGCAGCCGCCAGCGTCAAGCTAACGCAAAGCGCTCCGCTCAAAAGTTTTTTGAAGCATTTCATAAAAATTTTCTCCTTTTTAACTTACTTGATTTTTGCCCGATATGGTTCAAAAGCTAAATGCTTTACTTTATTATAACACAGAGCACGTTAATTGTCAAGACACATTTCAGCAAAACTAGATTAACATTTATCAAGGGTAGGGTGGCAAAAAAATTGCGGATAAGGTGAGAGTTCTTATCCGCAATTCACATATTAAAACGGCAGCTCTTTCAAGCCGTATTTGTCGAGAAGGTCTTTGCGCATATAGAGGTTGATGCTGTAATCTTCCTTGAAAAACTTAAATACTTTATTTCTCTCAAAGTTTGCTACACGAACATAATTTGCCTTTTTAAGGTCTTCTTCTGAATAATATAATTCGAGATTTATCTCCGCAAGGATCACATCAGGCATACCCTTGCTTACCCATTTATTTATCGTTTTTTTCGCTTCATCTTTATCAACTTTTCTGTATTGTGAATAAAGATAATTTCCGTTTTCATCGCCGTAATTTATAAATATCGGTTTATCAAAATATGGCGAGACCTCAGTTGCTACACCCATAAGGTAGACATATTCATTACGCCTTTCTTTGATCTCTTTTCTATCCATGTACTCTATTTCAGCACTTTCTATATCATCAAAATCCCATGCCCATTCTGAAAGTATTTTCAGCTCATCGAGATGATGCTCTTTAATAAAATCAGCAAGTTCTCTTGAATATGTATACGGTACCAAGACCTCGTTTACTGACGATACTACGCTTTCTGCAACAGGCATCAGCAGTGCTGCCGCAAGTATCACCGCAGTAAGCTTACGAACGAAACCCGAGGTTATCTTTTCTTTAAAAGCTGCCGCAAGCTGTCTAAGCGCTTCATATCCTTTTGGCTCTAAGGTTATCCACATATAATAGATCATCATTAAAGTAAGTATACCGTAATGGTGCGGATTACTGTAACCTATGCCCAAAAATACGATCAACACTAAGAATGGAGGAAAGAATTCAGAGAGAGTATGTGTTTTTTTGCCGTACCACGCGAAAAACGCCAGTATAAGCGCACCGCCTATACATTCCGTTATCTTTGCCGCCAAAGAAACTCCGCCGACAATGCCTCCATAAGAAAAACATAAGCCCCATGTTGCCTCAAACGGAAGGAACAGTATACGATAGCTTTCTGATAATCTTTCCTTGAGCGTAATTCCGAAAGACGTATTGAAAGTATCTGCATTCGGCATTACGGAAATTATAAGTACTGACGCTATAACAAGCAGCCCAAGCAAAGCGTAACAGCGTTTGTCCTTAAATACAGCTTTTTTGTCGTCTGCGTGCGAAGCAAAGGTCTTTACCATCCACACTACCGACACCATGCCGGCTATCATTATGCCCACCATCTGCGAAGCGCATAGCAAAGCCATCGAAAGCACAAAAGGCAGCGGCTTCTCATCGCGGTTTTTGTATGTAACAGCCATCAGAAAGATAGCGAGCATCATAATGCAGTACGGGCGAGAAAGCACGCCATACTGATAAAAAATGAAATATGTAAACGGCAGAGCGCAGCGCAAAAGTTTTGGAAACGGCGATCTGAATATCAGCAAAGACACCGCCGCACTGCATATCACGATATTGACAAATTTCAGAGAAAAAAGGTACGGCGCACCAAGCTTTGCGAAAGGCACAAGCAACAAATGCCACAATTGCGGGTGACCCTCCCAATGCGGTATTTTGAAAAGAATGTCTTTTATGCTCGCCGAGCGCGCTATCTGCCACGCCTGCGCTTCATCGAACCAAGGCTCATGAAAATATGAAATAACTGATATGCCTACTATGTAGACAAGCATTACGATACATTCTATCCTGTATTTTTTTACAAAATCCGACAGCTTATTTTCTGACATTATAAATTCTCTCCTGTTCATGGATATTTTTTACTATTATAACATATATCTCACGAAATTGCAACCCCTGAATTCAATTTACTCTCTCAACAGTATACCCGTCCTTTTTCAGCAGCTCGGGTATGCCATCATCGCCTACAAAGTGCGAAACACCTGCTATGAAAAACACTTGGTAGTCCTGCTCAAGATACTCTTTCGCCTTTTCAGCCATGATCTTGTTGCGGTCTATGACAAATTGCTGATAATATTTTTCCATTATCGGCTTTTCCTCATCAGTCAGTCCGCTGTAATCATACGTCAGTTCGCAAAGGCGCTCGGTGTCGCCGGTTTTCCATGCTTCATACTGCTCTTCCAGCGCGGCGGCGCTTTGCTCTTTGGTAGTTGTGCAGTGCTTCTTTATCAGCAGCCCGATAACGTCCTCGGGCATACTGCTGTACATAGTGTCCTTAGCTTCATGGGTTTCTATGCTGAGATTTTCTTTGTCGTCGCAGTTTGCGCTTATCTTAAGAACTCTGTCGATTCCGATAGTAGCGGAAAATTCGCCGCTGCTTTCGCCAAGAGCGTTTAACTGCTGAAAAACATACCACGGTGCATATTTGTCATAATCGCTAATATCCATTCCGTTTTCAGAAAAGTAATTTTTCAGATCAGAATATTGTTCGTCAGTAAGGTGCTTTTTCAAACTGTCGCCTTTTTTTAGCGCAGGGTCGGGAGCGCAACTCTCATAAAACGGGTCGACGTCTACGTTATTTATCTCGCTCGCCAGCTTGTCGCAACTGCGGTAAGCCTGCTCTATGTATTTTGGAAGCGGGTAGCTTTCTTCTTTTTGAACGTGCATCGTGCCGAGCATATACATACTTTTTCCATTAGGCGCGGTGACCTGCCACATTGCTGGCGTGATGTCGGAAGTTTTTTCGCCGTCTTTAGCGAAAACGTCTATATTATCGGGGAGATTTGTGTTTTTCTTGAAATAAACAAGTGAATCGTTCTGCGGCGTTTCGTCAAGGTCATTAACATTGTTGTTTATCAGATATGCCGTTCCTGCGCAAAGTGCCAAAACGCCGACGGCTATAATAGTTATTATCGTCTTTTTCATAAAAATATCCTTAAAAAAACATAAGCCCTGTTTTCACAGAGCTTATGTAATAATCTGTATTAGCCAGATAATTTCACTTATCAGTTAGGAAGCTGCAGAAATAGTGGAGCTGCCCTTAGTGATGGTGAAGTTGCTGATAGTCTCATGAGAAGTCTCAGACTTCCAAGAATCCCAAGATACAGCGTCAGGATATCTACCAACCATTTCGTCGGAAGTATTCTTAGCCCAAAGTACAACGTAAGAAGCCTGACCGCTGATAGTAGCCTTAGCTACCTTAAAGCATCCAGCCTCGTCGCCGTTCTCTCTAAGAGCTGCAGCAATCTTCTCTGCACCGGCATCAGCCGCGCTAGCTTTTGCATCATATACAGTGCCTGCAGTTATCTTCCACTTAGAAGCGTCAGTTTCTGCAGTCAGAACTGCGGAAAGTGCATAACCATTAGTTTCAGCGTCTGCTACGTTCTCTGCAACAGCATTGTAAGCGGTCTTAGCGTTTGAGTTTGCGGTCTTAAGTCTGGACTTCTTAACGTAGTTAAGCATCGAAGGAACCAGAATAGCTGCCAGTACGCCGATAATGGCAATAACTACTACAAGTTCAACCAGAGTAAAACCTTTCTGTGTCTTTTTCATAGAAAAATCCCTCCATAAAAATATTTGTTTTATAAAGCACCGCAGCGGAACTGCCGCGGAAAGCTTACTTTATGTACCGCTTTCGGCTCACATCTCTTTGTGCCCCTCAGCGTAATTACATTATACACCGCCTTCTCTGATTTGTCAATAAGTTTTCAAAAACTTTTTTGAAATTTGTGCAATATAACAAATCGCTTGTCTGCATTTTAGCAGTTTGAACAAACTGTAAACCGCAGACCCCTTTTCGGAACGGAAGTATAATCCAGCTAAAGCATTTTCAAGCCGCGCTCCCTGCATTTTGCTGCATGTCCGCACTCTCTTTGTGCCCTTCAGCGTAATTTATTATATCTTAAAACAAATTATTTGTCAATAGGTGCGAAACAATTTTGTTGATTTACACAAATTATTTGTTCATAAATCCCCCCACAATATTAAATGTGACACATATGTGAACAGCAATGCTGCTATTCGTTATCGGGAATATGACGAATGACCTCGCGGTGTATCTTTATCATAAAGAAAATGCTGGCGGAAAGCGACATTATCTCGGCTATCGGGAACGACCACCAGACCATGTCGGGGTTGCCGGTCTTTGCGAGCAGGAACGCCGCGGGCACGAGGACTACCAGCTGGCGGGCAATGGATATTATCATAGAATTTATCGGGTGACCCAGCGACTGGAACGCCGAGCTGAATACGATGGCGACGCCTGCGAATATGAACGAAACGCTGATTATCCTAAGCGCGGGTACGCCCCAGCGCAGCATCTCGTCGTTCGCCTTGAATATCTCAAGCATCTGTGCGGGGAATACCTGCATCAGCAGCAGACCCAGCAGCATTATCGACGTCGCGAAAAGTGCGGAGATCTTTATCGTCTTTACAAGGCGGGTGCGTTTGCCTGCGCCGTAGTTGTACGAGATTATCGGCACGGTGCCGTTGTTAAGACCGAATACGGGCATGAAAATGAAGCTTTGGAGCTTGAAATACGCGCCGAGTACCGATTGCAGAGTGTCTTTAAGCGCGCCAAAGCCCGCCAGTATAAGGTTGAGCAGGAATGTCATTACAGAGGTTACCGAAGCCATTATGATCGAGGGTACGCCTATCGCGTAAATGCTCTTTACAAATTTTTCCTCGGGACGGAAGCCGCGCATATTGATGTTTATCTCGTGGTTGCGGGTGACGTTGAGGTATATGCCGAACAGCGCGCCGCATATCTGACCCACCACCGTCGCGACCGCCGCGCCCGCAACGCCCATTTTCGGGAACGGGCCAATGCCGAATATCAGTATCGGGTCGAGCACGATGTTGATGACTGCGCCAAGCCCCTGCGTGAACATCGAGAGGACGGTCTTGCCGGTGGATTGCAGCAGACGTTCGTTCATTATCTGCATAAACGAGCCGACGCTCAGCCCGCCCGCGATGTAGAGGTACTGTTCACCGTAGCGGATAGTAGCGGCGACGTCGGTCTGCGCGTGGAAATATACCTTAGTAAAGCAGAGGGTCACAGCGAGGAACGCGAGGTAGCTGCATACGGCGAGGAAAATTCCGTGCCGCGCGAACTTGTTCGCCTTTTCAAACTTCTTTTCGCCCAGTGCGCGGGCGAGGTTAGCGTTGACGCCGACGCCCGTGCCTACGCCGACGGCTATCATCAGATTTTGCAGCGGGAAAGCGAGCGAAACGCCTGTAAAAGCGTTCTGGTTTATCTGAGAAACGAATAGGCTGTCCACGATATTATAAAGCGCCTGCACCAGCATAGACACCATCATAGGCAGCGACATTGAGAAAACGAGTTTGCCGACGGGCAGCACGCCCATCTTATTTTCCTTAACGGGAGCGGTGCTTTCGGCATTTTCAGTCTTTTCAAGCTCCGCAGTATTCATACAAATTCCTCCTTTTTACAGTCACATCTTACATATACATTTTTAAACACATACGAATTTAATTTTACCACACGACTGTTACTTGCATATTAAGAATGTGTGTATCGGCGGAGAAATTATCGTTCGGGCGCAAAAACAGCCGCTCCAAAAAAAGAGCGGCTGCATTTGACAAAACCCGACAAATATGTTACAATACTAATCAAGGCGTACTGCACAAAAACGGTAGGCGGTTCAATTCTATCCTCCAGAGATGGAGGTGAGCAAGTATGAGCGTGGAAACAGTAGTAGCAATACT